>Ga0172380_10005060_pt1 | contig 16327 bp, 13 predicted proteins | sample Leawe162metaG_FD_119747 | JGI IMG/M metagenome (GOLD analysis project Ga0172380, IMG submission 119747) | Leachate microbial communities from a municipal landfill in Southern Ontario, Canada - Leachate well 162 metaG | ecosystem: Engineered > Solid waste > Landfill > Unclassified | place...
CACAGAGCGGGCGCTACTTATAGCCGGAGCTCACGCTGGTCTCTCTCCCCAAGAACTTCTTAAAGAATACCCACGACTTGATCGAATAAGTTTTAGCTCCGAAGCAAAATATTCTGCCTCCCTTCATAAAAAATTAGGTGGCGGGAAAATTCTCTACGTTATCGGTGCTCCAGAAATATTAGCCCAGCGTTCAATCAATCTCCATGTCGACGGGAAAAAGGAAAAACTAAGTTCTAAGACTTACCAAGACCTCTCGACAAAATTAAACTCACTAACCCAAAAAGGTTTGCGAGTGATTGCTTGTGCTTACAAAGAAATATCTGACAAAGAAGAAGACTTAGGGGAATTAGAGGACCAAGTGGCCGACCTTACCCTTATTGGTTATATCGCGATTAAAGATCCCCTTCGCCCCGATGCCAAAGAGTCTATTGCTCTTACTAAAAGAGCTGGTATTCGAACAATTCTTATTACTGGAGACCATCGTCTCACGGCTCTATCTATCGCGACCGAGATCGGCATTGAAGCATCTCTTAATACTATCCTCGAAGGCCAAGAAATTGACAAGCTGTCGGACGAAGAACTAGCAGAGAGAGTTGAGAGTATTAATATCTACCCTCGAGTTTCACCCAAACACAAACTTCGCATTGTCCAAGCTCTCCAAAACAAAGGAGAGGTTGTCGCTATGGTCGGAGACGGAGTCAACGATGCCCCCGCTATCAAAGCTGCCGACATTGGGGTAGCTGTTGGTTCTGGCACAGATGTCGCCAAAGAAGTAGCCGACCTTGTTCTTCTCGACGACAACTTCAGGACAATAGTGAAGGCGATAGAACAAGGGAGGGTCATCTTCCAAAATATTCGTAAAGTCTTTGTCTATCTTGTGGCCGACGACTTCTCAGAAATTTTTTTGTTCTTAGCAACTCTAATTTTCGGTCTGCCTCTCCCCTTATTTGCAGCGCAGATTCTGTGGCTTAATCTAATAGAAGACGGCTTCCCTGGTATTGCTCTTACAACAGAGCAAGAAACCGAAGATGTCATGGATGAGAAGCCCCGCAAACAAGACGAACCAATTCTGAACAAACCTCTCCAGTATTGGATGATTGTAATCTTCTTTGTTACTGGACTGGCCGCTTTCTTCTTATTCATTGGAGCTTTGTCTTATACGGGGAGTCTTGAGACAGCCAGGTCTATAACCTTCGCTCTTATGTGTTTTGATTCTATTCTCTTCGCTTTTAGTGTCCGTTCGTTCAAGCACCCTGTCTGGAGAAAAAATATCTTCTCTAATAAATTCTTGAATGGAGCAGTTCTAATCAGCTTAGCTCTTCTCTTTGTCGCATTCTATTTCCCCCCTCTTAATAAACTACTCTCGACCCAAGCCCTAACCTTAAATAGCTGGTTGCTGATCATAGGTATCTCCATAGCAGAAATTATCTTAATAGAAATAGCAAAAAAGAAGATCTTCCAAAAGCGAGAAGAACCAGCTAAACTGTGCTACAATAGGGTCTAATAAAATGAGCAAGTTAACAAAGAAGATCGGGGTTTTCAGACTAGTAGTCAGCGGGGTGGTTTTTTTGTTTGTGATAATTTTAGGCTATTTTTATACTGGTTACCTCTTCCCTTACAGCTACAACCAAGCCGAAGCTGATGTCGCGACAAGCTCCGACGAAGTTGTTTTTGTTGCACCCGTCTTAGACAAAGAAGCTTATGATCTTAAACTCTGGCAAATAGCCAATGCCACAACGAGCAAGCCTGTGCCTGAAGTAGCAAGTAGCACTGCCAGCACAACCCCAAAGGTTCCGAGCCTTTGGCCTGTCAAGACAGTTTACCCCAACGTAGGAGCGATTCTACCCGGGAAGCGTATTATCGCTTATTATGGCAATCTCTACTCGACCAAGATGGGGGTCTTAGGTGAATATCCCGAAGCCGAAATGTTCCGTCGCCTAGACGAAGAAATAAAAAAATGGGAAGAAGCTGATCCTAATACTCCGGTCCAACCGGCTCTTGATTATATCGCCGTCACGGCTCAAGGTAGCGCTGGTGAAGATGGGATGTATCGCTTCCGTATGCCTGACACTGAGATTGAGAAAGTTCTCGCTATGGCTGAGAGGAAAAAAGCGATTGTTATCTTAGAAGTGCAACCAGGCCTGAGTCCTATCCAGAAAGAAATTGAAGCGCTAGAGCCTTACCTCAAACTTCCTCAGGTTCACTTAGCTATTGATCCAGAATTCTGTATGAAGGATGGTCGCAAGCCTGGCATCTATATTGGTTCGGTTAGCGGGAGTGAGGTTAACACTGCCATCAATTACTTGTCTCGGATAGTAAAGGAAAATAATCTCCCACCCAAAGTCCTTATCGTCCATCGCTTTACTCAGAGGATGGTAACCAACGCCCTCACTATAAAACCGACAGCTGAAGTTCAGGTTGTTATGGATATGGACGGTTGGGGCCACCAAGCGCGAAAGCTAAATACTTACCAACAATTCATTTATAGTGAGCCAGTCCAATTTACCGGTTTCAAATTGTTTTATAAGAATGATTATAAGGAAGAGAATAGTAGAATTATGACTCCAGCCGAAGTCTTGAAGATTAAACCTCAGCCTCTCTTTATTCAATATCAATAAATATGAAAAAAATAATTTTAATCACAAGTGTCATTATTATCATACTAATTGCCATCTTCTTCTTTGTTTATAAAAATGGAGACGATCAAGGAGAAACAGTAATTCAAGCCAAAATTGAAAAAATTATAAAGGAACGATCCGAGAACCCCTTCGGCACTAGCCTATTCTTAAACAACTATCTAGTGGCAAGAGAAGCAGTTGAGCAAAAGACTAACACCCTCTTCGACGACCCTAAGAGCGCTACCCCCAAGATCAATGTCCCCACGGCGAGCGCTCAGGTTCGTACTAAAATCAACAACAAGCGTGCCGAGATTAACACTCTACTTAGAACTTGGGCCGAGCTTCTTGTCCAGAACCCGACTCTAGACGATAGCAGTCTAGAAGCCCTAAATGAAGAGAATCGTCAGATTATCAATTCTTACCTAGAAGAGCTAAGTTCAATTGTCAACGATCTCTCCCCAAGCAACTCTGACTTATCCCAAGAAGAAATTGATTCTCTCCAAGAAGCAGTTAGCGAAGCTCAGACGACAATTCTCACTCTTGACCAAAGCCAGATTGTCACCGACACTTACATTGCCCCAATTATCGATAATTCTGGCAAACCAAGATTAATAGAAGGTATTAATAACGATTAAATTAAAAAATGAACCTACTTTTCTTAGACACCGAAACCACCGGTAACGACGTGAGCCAAGATCGTCTCTGCCAAGTCTGTTACAAGCTAAACGGCGAGACCCACACTGAGTACTTCAAACCGCCAGTCCCAATCAGCGTTAAGTCCTCCAGCATTACTCACATCACCAATAAAATGGTTGCTGATAGAGAAGCCTTCGCCGGAAGCCAGATGAAGAAAGAGTTAGAAGCACTCCTCCCCAAGAGCGCCCTGGTGGCTCACAATGCCAAGTTCGACATCGCGATTCTTAAAGCCGAAGGTCTCGAGGTTCCCAATTTTATCTGTACCTTACGCGTCGCTCATTACTTAGACACCAACGCTATTATCCCCGAATACAATCTACAATTCTTAAGATATTACTTAGAACTCGAAGTAGAGGGCGGCGCCCACGATGCCGAAGGTGATGTAAAAGTGCTCGAAGCTATCTTCGAGCGTCAATTCCAGAAGATGCAAGAGGAAGGACTAAGTGACGACGAGGTGATAAATAAGATGATAGAAATATCCAAGACTCCTGTTCTTTTCAAGAAATTCAGTTTTGGCAAACACAAAGATAAAATGATTGCCGAAGTCGCCAAGACTGATCGTGGCTATCTCGACTGGTTACTAAGGCAAAAACTAGAAGATGGGGAGGAAGACGAAGATTGGATCTACACCCTCAACCATTATCTCGGCAAATTAGTTTAATATCAAGGCACGCCCTTGATATTATTCAGTCTCAAAATCCGACCAAATTTTAATTAATTTTTTGGTATGTTTTTGCTCCCTCACTAATTCTTTCGGTAAAAATTTATAGTTTAAAATAGAATTCTCCGGACGACTTTGACCCAAGAAAGATGGGTAACTAGAAAAACGATAGGATTTTAAAAATTCTTCGGCTATTGCTAAATTTAATATCCTTTTACCGCTCCAGCCACTTCCGTCTTTTATTTTAACGGGGTTTAAATGAATATAGGCTAATAAATATTCTAGATAAGAATCTTCGGTGACATGTTTTGCCTTAAAACGACCTTCAAAAACCGGTCCAGTTCTTTCATTTTTTTTATTAAAATACATACCATAACCAGTTAAAAGTTTTAACATAAACTTAGAGATCCCCCCTTCCTTCTTCTCCCTTATCAAAAGATGAAAATGATTAGGCATCAAGCAATAAGATATAATTTCAACTAAAGACTCGCCCCGATCTAATTCAAAATATTCTTGTTCAATCAAGGCACGCCCTTGATTATTGTTGCTGATGTGTACATCATTACTGCCATTACAAAGATAAAGTAAGATTAAGAAGCGAATTCTGTCATGATCGCTAATAAAAACTGGCTGTTTATTAACTCCACGATTATAAAGATGGTAAACCTCTCCAGGGTAAAAAGAAAAATTCCTCTGCACAACTATATTATATTCTGTAGTCTTCTTAATATCAAGGCACGCCCTTGATATTTTATTCCTATTATTTGGTCAAAAGATGTTTTTCCAACTTCTGTCTTGTCCTAAAAACAAAAGGGAGTGAAAGCTGTTTTGCCTTACTATATCGCTCACCCAGGTCATCCCAATCCTTTGTCTCTCCCAGCCTATTCCATATCTCCATTCTCTCAATTCCAGCCCGTTCGAACATCTCAGTTGAGGGTTGAATCTGCTTTATATCGGCTTCATTAACCACAGAACTTCTAAAATCAGGATGATAGATTTCGACAACAGTACCATAGATAACAGGATCCCCCTCTTTTCTCGCATAAAATTCAGACAAACGCGCCTTTGCATAATCTTCATCAGAGTGAAAATCTTCCTTAAGCCAAAACGGAAGCTCTATCGGATAAACGTCTATAACATTTTTTCTTACTTCGTAGCCATGCTTTCGGAACGTCTCACCAATTAAACCCCCTCCCTTTATTTCACTGTTGATTTGGGATAATTCTTTGTTTTCTTTATCAAAATTCAAAAAAGTAACAGCATAAGTTCGAGATATCCCTTCAGGATCCACCAAATGAGCTTCTCTTATCTCGTTGTCATGCTTCAGAATTCGAGCATCGATTTTGCCATACTTTTCTTCCAGGACGTCAGTGTGAAGCTTTTTTTGTATAGGGAAATGTTCCATCTCAAAAACTATAACAAAATATAGTCAATAAGTCACTTTGCGATATCAAGGACCGCCCTTGATATTTGTTATTATTATTTTTGTTTGCTTGCTGAACGGACAAACTCAACAAAGAGCGGGTGCGGATTAAGAGGTGAAGATTTGAACTCTGGATGGAATTGTGAACCTAAGAAGAAGGGGTGAATTTTGTGGGGAAGTTCGGCAATCTCCATTAAGATGCTATCAGGAGACGTACCAGAGAACACTAAGCCAGCCTTGGTCAGCTTCTCAATATAGGCTGGATTAACCTCGAAGCGGTGACGATGACGCTCACTGATTTTATTACCAGAAGATAATCTCTTGCCAGCCTTGTAGGCCCTCTCAGCAATCGTCCCAGCCTTGATAACACACGGATAAGCTCCAAGGCGCATTGTCCCGCCATAGTTATTGTCGGCCATTAACTTACGTTGCTCGTCCATAATAACGACAACCGGGTTCTTGGTCTTAGGATCAATCTCTGTTGTGTGAGCATCCTTAAGACCTAAGGCATGACGAGCAAACTCGATGACGGCCAACTGCATACCATAGCAAAGACCAAAATAAGGAATCTTGTTCTCACGAGCAAACTGGATAACCTTAATCTTCCCTTCTATCCCCCTCTCACCAAAACCACCTGGCACCAAGATCCCCTGATATTTTTTCAACTCCTTTAATTTCTTGGAATCTTTCTCGTAATCATTAGAATCAAGCCAATCAATCTTAACCTTCTTCCCCAGGCTAGCCCCGGCGTGCTTAAGTGACTCTATGACAGAGAGATAGACATCTGACAAAACAAAATCTCCAGTCTTGAAGTACTTGCCAACAATAGCAATCTTAACCTCTTCTTTAGAATTTTTTACTTTCTTCGTCATTTTCTCCCACTCAGAGAGGTCAGTCTTCTTAACCTTAAGACCAAGAGACTTAAGGAGTAAATTTCCAAGATTATCTTTCTCGAAATTAAGGGGGATATCATAAATACTCTCAATATCGGGAGCCGAGATAATATTCTCTGTTGGTATGTTGCTCATAAAGGCGATCTTCTCTTTGCGTCTAGCATCAAGAGGACGGTCAGAGCGAGCAATAATAACGTCCGGATGGACACCATAAGAGTTCATAGTCTGTACTGCGTACTGAGTTGGCTTAGTCTTCATCTCACCAATCTTATTTGGTACTGGCAAATAGCTAACCAAGGCAAATAATACATCGCCTGGATTACGGAGCTTGAGAACCCTCGCCGCCTCGACAAACATGGAATTCTGATATTCTCCCACTGTTCCCCCGATCTCGATAATGGTGATATCGGCCCCTGTCTTCTTGATCGATAGATTAAGACGACGAAAAATCTCTTCGCAAACAAAAGGAACTGGGTCTACGCAACGCCCACCATAGCCCAAGGCTCGTTCCTTGTCGATAACATATTTATAAACCATCCCACTCGTCATATAATTTTCGTGAGGGATACTAATATCTAAAAAGCGCTCATAATTACCCATGTCTTGATCGCACTCTAACCCAGAGTCAAGAACAAAGACTTCGCCATGCTCGATAGGGTTCATCGTACCAGCGTCAACATTAAGATAAGGATCTATCTTAATTGGATTAATCTTATACCCCTGAGATTGAAGAATCTTGCCGATAGACGAAGCTGTCACTCCTTTGCCGACACCAGACATTACCCCACCCAAAATAAAAATATACTTGTGTTTCTTCATAATTAATTATTTACCTAAATTTATAAATTGTAATCCAAACAAAAAAAGCCAGAGCGTCTCTACCCCCTTTGGCCTAAGTAGGAGGGGTAGGAGCTCTGGATGTTGTCATTTTTTTATATTTTTGCGTAACGGCGGACCGCCCAATAACTAGCGACGAGTCCAAGTAAGATACCTGATCCCAATAATAAAGCGAAAATTTGACCAAAATTAGTGAAGTAGAAGGAGACAAGGTTAATACCACCATAAATGCCCGTGGTCACGTCTCTGACCCAAATGACACTAGGATAAAGCAAGATAAGAGACAGAAGGGAGGCGATGACACCAGCAATAACGCCCTCGATCATAAATGGGCCTTTGACATAAGGATTGCCAGCTCCAACTAAGCGCATAACCGAGATCTCCTCACGCGAAGTATAGATAGCAAGAGAAATTGTATTAAAAACAGCAAAAATAGACAACAAGGCTAAGACTAAAGCGATAGCCCAGCCAAGACGCTGGCTAGCCTCAATTAGCTTAGACATTCTGTCGACAATATCTTTTTTGTAACTAACTTGATCAATAATATTTCCCCCACCAACAGAAGGATCGTTCTTGGTATTTATAAAGCGAGAAATCTTCTCATACTGATTAGGGTCAACCGCGACAATATTTAGACGAGCACCGAAGGGATTACCAACCTCGTCGAGAGAACCAATAAGAATAGCGTTGTCTTTATGTCGTTCACGGAAGGAGAATAATTCCTGTTCTCGAGAAGAAAAAATTACTTCTTCAACCTCAGGCAAAAGCAAAAGGTCTTTCTTAAGGGCAGTTATCTTCTCCTCAGGAGCATCAAGCTTGAAGGCGACACTTATGTCTACCTTATTCTTAACTTCATTGAGGGCTGAATTAAGAAAATTGGACCCAAGATAGATAGAGCCGATAGCAAAGAGAGTTATAGTCATCGCCAAAACGGAGGAAACAGAAACTAAACCATTACGCCAAAAATTGACGAAGCCAAGTTTAATAATACGTTTTGTGTTAATCCAAATCATTGTTTCTATTATAAAGCATACTTACCTGTTTTGTCATCCCTTATCAGGCGCCCCTTCTCTAGAGTGAGAACTCGGCGACCAAGATCGTCAATAACCTTCTTGTTGTGAGTCGTAAGGATAATAGTTGTACCAATCTCATTGATCTTCTTAAAGATTTCAATAATCTCAGCCGCACTGATAGGATCAAGATTTCCGGTTGGCTCATCGACAATCAAGAGGTCGGGTTGATTGATAATAGCTCGAGCAATAGCCAGACGTTGTCTCTCTCCACCGGACAGCTGGCTCGGGAAGCTGAAAACTTTTTCTCCCAAGCCGACGAGTTCAAGAACGTGAGGAATATCAGAACGAATCTCCTCGTCAGACCGGCCAGAAGCCTCCATAGTGAAGGCAATATTCTCATAAGCCGTTTTATTAGGCAAGAGACGAAAATCTTGAAAGACGCTACCGATCCGACGACGGAAAGAAGGTAGCTTGCTCTTGCTCACCTTGTGGATATCCATGGAGTCAAAGTAGAGATTGCCTGAGGTTGGGACGTCCTCGGCCAAAATCATTTTAAGCAAAGTTGTCTTACCTGCTCCAGACTGGCCAACAATCGAAACAAACTCCCCCGGCTCAACAGTAAAAGTGATATCTTCTAAAGCGACAGAATTGGGATAAATTTTACAAACTTTATCAAAATAAATCATGACTTAATTATAAACTTAATTTTACAATTTTTCTTCGGCTTTTAAAAATTCTTCGAGATTACCATCTAACACCCCTTCTACATCACTGGTCTCGACCTCTGTTCGATGATCCTTGACCATTTTGTAAGGATGGAAGACGTAAGATCTTATCTGGTTGCCCCACTCAATTTCTGTCGTCTTGCTAACATACAAGCCCTTCTCTTTCTTCGTCCTCTCCTCCTCTGCTCGCTTATATAACTTACCAGCGAGGATTGCCATTGCTTTATCTCTGTTCTGTTGTTGTGAACGTTCAGATTCAGAATGAACAGCCAAATTCGTCGGAATATGCACAATACGCACTGCTGTCTCCCTCTTGTTCACATTCTGGCCACCAGGACCACTAGAACGAGTAAACTCAATTTTCAAATCATCGTCAGGAATTTTCATTTCTCCAATTTTATCAAAACGCGGGATAACCTCTACTAAAGCAAACGAGGTATGACGCAAACTTTTGGAATTAAAGGGAGAAATCCGCACCAATCGGTGCACCCCTGACTCGTTCTTAAGTATACCATAAACCCCCTTCCCCGTCTTGGAGGAGGATCGTCCGTGAAGCTCGAAGGTAATATTACGATATCCACCATGGTCATTGGTGTTTTGGTGGACAAGGACAAGATCAATTTTGTTTTTATCTGCCCACTTAGAATACATATCGAAGAGGATACGAGCCCAATCTTCAGCATCATCGCCTCCCGCTCCAGCAAAAATAGTGACGACAGCATCACCCCTGTCGTATTTGTTGACACCAGCTAACTCTTCCTTAAGCTGATTTAATTCTCTAATTTTCTCCTGTGCCAGATCCTTGTTGGACCAAAAATCTGGGGCGAGCATCTCAGCCTCAATTACTTCTATTTTCTCTCTGATTTCATCTTTTTCCACTTGGAGCCACCTCGCAGGATCGAACTGCGGGCCTACGCGTTACGAGTGCGTCGCTCTACCAACTGAGCTAAGGTGGCGTATCATTATTTACAAAAGCCAATCTCTACCAAAGCCGACGTTTCAGTCGGCTCTAAAGTGGCCTTGCCCCGAAGTAAGCGAGGCTACCGCCTTATCATACCAAAAAACCAATTTTTTTCTAGTTTAGGAAAGCCCCAAAAGCTAGCTCAATTCCTGAGGATTAGACTTCACAGTCAAGACTAAGAGAATAATTAAGACAAGAGCGGCAAAGCCAATTCCGACCCAAGGGAGCCAAGGATAGCGTTCGGTTATCCGACTTTCTTCTTTATCACAGACATCACCCACGCCGTCACTGTCAGAGTCTTTTTGGTTTGAATTGGGGTTATCGGGGCAATTATCTTTGGCATTTATTAAACCATCTTGATCAAAATCGTCACACTCATCCCCTCGTCCATTATTATTCACATCTTCTTGGTCAGTATTAGGAATATAGATACAATTATCACGAACATCTGGGATGTTGTCGCCATCAATATCAGCCACAACATAAGCAGGGTTACTCTTAGATGGAGAATTAAGGACTTCAGAGACGTCCTTAGCCGAAGCAAGATTACCGGCTTCCTTGAGCGCAGTGGCGACAACTCGGTCAGGGTCAAAATAAATTCGATAAGAATGATCTTTTTGGGCTAAGAACCTAACAGAACGAACTCTAGATTTTACCGTGTTGTTTTGGATTAAGTTTAGCTCACTTATACGCAAAGGTTGCCCGAAGGTGAAGGTAATTGTCCACCGGTCCGAACTTGTCTCAGGGAAACGGATAGTTGACTGGTCCAGCTTACTTTTGGCGACAACGGCCCTCTCTTGCCCAGCCACGACGGCCCGAATATCTACCGAACTTGGCAAGGCGACATTATTATCAAGCAGGATAGTCAGAGCAGAAGACGTGACAGGAGTAGGACTTGTTAGAGTAATCTGGACCTGCCCCTGAGAATTATCTGGCAAAGGGAAATCTGCATAAGTTCTAGTATTCTTATCATTGAGCAAATTTATACTCCTAGTGTCTGGATTAGAGCTTACAGACAGAGGAATTTCGTTACTTAATATCTCTTGTTTGAAGAAGTATGGCTCTAGAGAGTTTGTATTCTTGTCTACAACAGCAAAATTGAATCTCTCGATAAAATCATTGGGGAAGAAGACTTCTACAACTGTTGGGACTTTTATCGTAAGGCTATCGATATCTTTATAAGAACGATAGGAACTAATGACAGTAGAGACGGCAGAAGAAGGAGCCCCCAGATCCAGAGCTTGAGCACTAGCAACAGAGCCAAGACTAAAAATAGTCAGAAATAAAAATAAGATCGGAAATTTCATACTTTTTAATTATTATTAGGTAAATTTAAAATTGTTTTCTTCTTCCCAAGAAAAGCGGTACTCATGAGTAGTGCCCCAACAAGGAAGAAGGTTACGATGCGACCAGACATCTCCATTTTCCAAACATCAATTAGAAGCAAGCGCCCAACAACAAAACCAACAAGTATCGCACCATAAAGACGGAGCCCATTTTTCTCATTAGCCACCCCATAGAGATACGAAGCAAGACCGATAATGGTAAAGACAACAAGAGAGATCATGACAGCGGTATTGTCGTTTGGTAGACCAGCCCTTAGAGATAACCATAACAAGACATAAGAATAGATCGAGCCGGCCACCAAGAGAATTGAATTATACTGGCGGTCCTCATTGTCTTGAGATTCTCTTGCTTGTCGTAGGAAAAACAAACCAAGACCAAAAATTGTCACACTCAAGACAAGAAGGACAAAAAAGTCTTTGTGGATAACACCAGACTGCCACGCCTTAGAATTAAAACTTAAGAAGGATAAGGCGACTGGGCCAATCAACAGCAAGGTACTTCTCTCGGCGATCTTGATATCATGGAGGATGGAGTAAGCAAGAAGAGAGACAAGACCACTCTCAATAGTATAGGCAATAGTAAGAGCAGCTCCTTCTAGCTCGACAGAGGTAGCTGCCGCAAGCATTGCCACACCAACCCCCGCATAAATATAGAGAGGCTCACGTCTCCTTGTCGCTCTAAACACAAGGAAAGCGCCAACAAGAAAGACAATCATCCAAGCCGAGATTATTAAACTCTGCCACTCAGTCGGAGCAACTTTCATAATCCAAGCGAGCAAGAATAAGCCATTACCCACTGCTGTAACAAGATCTGTGGTAATGTTATTATCCTTCGACTTTAGAATACTTATCGTATTAGTAAGGAAGAAAACAGTGGCAAAAGCATAAGCAAAAATTAGCAAAACACCGCGGTCGGTAGAGACGAGAGAAAGTATGTGAGGCAAACTATAGAGTGTGACCAAGAGCAAGGCCGCGGCTGTAAGCTCACGACTCCCGGTTAGAACTACTACCCAGATAGTACCAAGAACGACAATAAACAAATAGAAGAACAAACCCAAATAATCCGGATTAGGGGCATTTGTTAGGATAGGGGCAATACCCGCAAGGGCAAGGCTCGCCAGAGACAAGGTTCGGCTATTATATTTTACACTAGCAAGAGCAACAAAAGCGGTACTTAGAAACATAACCAGAAGAGCTGAGGTTGGGGTAAAGAAGCCATAAATTTCTCTCGCTGCAAAAATCGTTAACAGTACAGTGGTTGAACCGAGAACAAGGAAAATTCCCCCTTGATGAAGATATTTTCTAATTCTCCACCAACCCAGCAGAATAAACAGGGTACCAGCCACAAGACCAAGAGAAATTCGGCCCATAGGACCAATCCAATTATTAAGAAAGGCATATGTCGTCAACCAACCAAAACCGATAAGAAGAAGAAGAGCTCCAAGCTTGAGAAGCCAATCCTCCTTAAACCAAGCAAAAAACTTCGCAAAAGGATCAGGCTCAAATTGTTCAGGTTCAGAGAGAACTTGACTTGGCAAGACAGAAGGAGAATCAACTAGTCTAAAAGATTCGTCGACATCAGGCAGAGCCCAACCGTTAGCGATAAGGGAGCTTCTAATTTCCTCCGGACTAGTGCCTCTCTCCATCTGACCCTTGATATAATCAATAGGCAGGTTCATCGAGGCCTTCTCTTTTTCATCCTCCAAAGCAGAAGACTCAGAGCTAACACCAGAAGAGCTTGAGGCTAAGCCTCTCTGAGCCTGCTCGATCTTCTGTACCCGAGAACGAAGGTTGAGGATCATAATAAAAAGTACGATCCCAATAGCAATAATAATAAAATTCATATGTTTTTATTATAACACTTTTACCAAAAACAAAAACTTCTCTGAGCCGTCGGCCGGGATTGAACCGGCGACCTCGTCATTACCAATGACGTGCTCTACCAACTGAGCTACAACGGCTTACTCCACTAATTTACTATATTTACCAATATTTTTCAAATCCCTCCTCTGTCTGGAGCCAATCTTATTCCCCCAAATCTAAGGTTTCGTCAATTCTGATCTTCGCCACAAATTCTGGAACGTGACTTACCAAAATCATGGCGCCCTGATATTTGTCTAGAGCTTCAGCAATAACCGGTAAATGGCGAAAGTTTATGTGGTTGGTCGGCTCGTCAAGGATCAAGAGTCCTGGCTTCTGCAAAACCAAACGGGCAAAAGCCACCAAACCTTTTTGGCCTTCAGAAAGATCGCCAATTTTAGAATTAATCAAATCAGCCCCAATTAAGAAACTGGCCGCGGTCGCCCGCAATTTCTCCTCTATCTGTTCGGTCATTACCGATAGCAAAGACTGACGCACTGTATCTTCGAAATTTAAGGTCGAGAAATCCTGACGATAATAACCAACCTTAATCCCCTCAGCAATAACAGCGCCCTTAGCTTGGCCACTCGCGAGCGCTTCGAGCAAAGTACTCTTACCACTACCGTTGGGCCCCGAGAGGAGCAGGTGTTGTTTTTTCTTCAGCGAGATATTCGCCTTCTTTGTACTAGCCTTATGATTCTTGATCACTGAAAAAGAGGTAATATTTAAAATTTCGCCCGACAGGTCCTCTTGAACCGGGATAATAAAGGGGCGAATAGTTTTGTCTTCGCGCCGAATATCGGCCTTATCTTCCTCCATCTCATCAGCTAAGTCACGCATCCGCTTGGCGAGAATACGCATCTTCCCTCCCTTATTGGCAAAGAAGTTGGCCTTATCTTTCTTCTCTTGGATTGTCTTAGACAGCTGAGCATTCTTCGCATTATCCTTCTCGATCTTCGCAGTAATTTGGGCCACAACGTCGAAATAATTGCCAGCGTATTGCTCAACCTTCCTAGTAAAAATATCTAGATACAAAATACCGTCGGTAAAAGCGTTCAAGAAATCGGCATCATGAGAGATAACAATACAAGTCTTCTCATAATTTTTTAGAAAATCGGTCAGATGAGCGATACCCTCTTTATCAAGATTGTTTGTTGGTTCGTCTAAGAGCAAGAGGTCAGGATCTTGGATTAAGGCACTCGCCAAAAGCAAACGGGCCTGCTGTCCCCCCGAGAAAGATTTTATAATCCGTTCGTGAGGCGCATTTAGATTAACTGTCTCTAGGATAGCATCGATCCGCGGGTCAATATCATAAACTTTTTGCTTGAAACATTTTTGGAAAAATTCCCGCACAGTTAGATCAAGTTGGTCACGAGGGATTACTTGGCGAGCGGTCGCTACACTAATTTTCTCCGAGACATTAATTACCCCAGAATCTGGCTTGGTCGCACCAGTCAGAAGATGGAAGATAGTACTCTTGCCGGCTCCATTCTGGCCCATCAGTGTTATCTTTGTCCCCCGTCGCACAGAAAAATCCACCTCATCTAAGATCGGGTGGTTGTGCCCATAACCGAAGGACACTTCGTCAAATTTTATAATTGATTCATTAGACATATCTCTTCCATACAAGCTCCCTAGAAAATAAAAAACTCGCCACCTCGGACGGTTTTTTTATATTCCTTTACAGAATAGGAACTTTGCGCGGTCGAAGGGACTTGAACCCTCAACCTTCCGCGTGACAGGCGGATGCTCTAACCAGTTGAGCTACGACCGCGTAATTTTATTATAACAAGAACAATCTAGCCAGTTGAGTCCCGACGATCCTGTCGGGATCCCGACTCCCGATTCCCTAATCGGGACGTCGGGGCTACGACCGCGTAATTTTAAACAGCCCTTACGGACGTCTAATTCTCTCACAAAATCAATCTTTTTTCAATTGACTGTGCTGATGGCTGGACTTGAACCAGCGACCTGACGCTTATGAAGCGCCCGCTCTAACCAACTGAGCTACACCAGCAAATATATAATATTGTTAAACTTACACCAGCAAACAGGTATATAGTATCTAAAAATGACAGGTTTTTCAACCTATCATTTCTAGATTCATCATGTTGCGGGGGCCGGATTCGAACCGGCGTCTCAAGGTTATGAGCCTTACGAATTACCATTACTCTACCCCGCGATTTTGTTTAGGCGGACCTTATCTCTTAATTATACTACTAGATCAAATAAAGTCAAATTCTCGGAAGACTTTCTCATAGTTATCAACGGCAATTCTCGCTTCCCTCTGACTAATATGGAAGTTTTGCTCATGAGCAATACGGTTACGGACCTTGTGAGCTTGCCACGCTTCCTCCAAGCTCTGGAAGTCACCTCGCTCAATATTCTTCATTTTGTCGCCCATATTATCACCCGGGACAGCAAAAGTGTTTACCACCATCTCCAGGACCTTGTCGGCCTCAAGAATAGCCAACTTCCAATCATTAGGATTATCAGAGCCAATAAGTACTACAATCTTCTCCCAAGTCTCATTCTTGACCGGAGGAGAGACAGAAAGTTCCTCTTTTACTCCCTCAAGAATATTCCCTGACTTTCCATAAACTCGCTCCCTCTGCTCTCTTAAGTTAGTCTGATACTTATAAAGGAAATAGATGACTCCAACCAGAAGAGGGACAGAGGCAATGAGACAGACCCACCAGAGAATATCGAGCCAGCCAAAAATCTCTGTGCGCAGAGATTGATCGAAAATCATCTGGATCAAAGTAGTAAAAAAATCGTAAATGAGATAAATTAAATATTCTAAATTTAAGCCTGACATGTTTCTATTATTTTACCAAGTGTGAACAAAATGTCATCCCTGCGCCAGGGTGCCACGATCTGAATAGAGAGGGGTAGACCCGTTTTTCCCTCGACTTCGCTCGGGATAAACCCTGTTGGTACCGCCATCCCCGGCACACCGGCCATGTTGATAGGAACAGTAAAAATGTCTTCGAGGTACATCTGAAGGGGGTCATTGGTATTCTTACCAATAGGATAAGCCGGCGAAGGTGCCACGGGTGTGGCAACCACATCTACTTCATCGAAGGCTTTAGCATAATCACGACGAATTAATTCACGGACCTGTGTCGCCTTATTGTAATAAGCATCATAATAACCAGCCGAGAGCACATAAGTACCAAGCATAATGCGACGGCGGACCTCACGCCCCAACTTCTCACCTCGTGTCTTCATATAATCCTCCAACAAGTCCTTACCCTCAAGATGCTCACCATAGCGTACTCCATCGAAGCGAGC
>Ga0172380_10005061_pt1 | contig 16322 bp, 31 predicted proteins | sample Leawe162metaG_FD_119747 | JGI IMG/M metagenome (GOLD analysis project Ga0172380, IMG submission 119747) | Leachate microbial communities from a municipal landfill in Southern Ontario, Canada - Leachate well 162 metaG | ecosystem: Engineered > Solid waste > Landfill > Unclassified | place...
ATAGCCACAAAACTACTGGCTCAATCCGGAAGCTTTACAATAAGAGACGTAACCGAAGGCGAATCAGACACTTCAGTCTGGAATGTCATCTACGATCTCGTAAGCCAAGGTAAACTCATCAGAATCATTGGCTATAAGCCTGCCCATCAACCAGGGAAAACCCCAAAACTCTTTATCGTAAAGCACTAACCCCCCGCGTAGCGGGTCCCGAACGAAGTGAGGGATTCTCCCCGCGAGGGACGAGCGGGTTCAACTGTTCGGCAAAACCGAACAGAACAAAAACTCTTCCTAATCCCCGCGAAGCGGGGTAACAGCGAGTATGTAGCGAGGGAAACTAATCATGACAAAACAAAAGATCTGTGTCTTGGAGCCATTCATTAAAGGACAAGGTCCTTGGCTTACCAAGAAACACTGTAACAAGTGTGGTCTTTGTCGGCAGCTCTATAAGAGCAAAATTCAACCTAAGTAGTTCGCCAGCCCGATAGAAATGTATCGAAGGCATTTTTTATCCACGCGGTGAACAAACCTCATTTGAGTCAATAACTACGTGAACACCTACCTATCTATACGATACAATTAATCCAACACTACTGTACTAATAGACTGTTTTAGGCCTTAGCGGCCCACAAAAATCCCATTTTAGCCCGGCCAATAAACCCCCTACCTGTTAGATATCTAATTAGTATATGTATGTATACGCGCATACGCGCGAGTCAATTGTCTTGTAGAAGTGGGAATGTACCTAGTTAATTCAAAGGATTGTGTTTTCAGAACTAGTAGTGTTTTCAACAGGATTAATCCAATAATCCCAAGTAATTGTCTTTAATAGACAAACAGATACCTAGTGGATTCAAGAACTAGTGTTTTCAAGTGAGTTCAGAGTAATTAGTCTATACAAGGGGAATGTACCTAGTGTTTTCAAATGTTTTCAAACAATAATGTTAATTAATACCAAGTATTCTTGGGGTTAATAGAGTATCTAGGGGGATAGTAATAGTTCTTCCGCCGCCAAAGAAAAGGGAAAGTCTAATGTTCACTACTATAGAATATATAGAAACAGAAGATGAAACTTATTCTCCCGCGCCGAGAAAGAATAAGGACCTGACTATCAATTGTAATTGGACTAAAGAAGGACCTATGTGTACTTATTCTGACTGCCCACAGTGGGATAAGTATTGTGCCCTTACTGGCGCGAAAAGAAAAGAATGTGATTCTCCTCAAGCCTGTGGAGCTATTGCTCTCAGACTTAGAGAAGAGAACGCTAATCTTGTTCGCCGCGCAGAAAAGGAATAAAGGAGCAAGGCTAATGGACAAATTCTGGGATCTATGCCTTTGCTGTCGCCGCAATAAAGCAGCCAGAAAAGGCAATTGGGTTCTCATACATTACATTTGTGCTGAATGTTCATGCAAGCTCCCAATAGAACTCATAGAAGTTGTTTTGGGAAACAGAGAAGCCTTCTCAGAAACTAGAATGTTTCATATCTGTGGTACTTGGACTAAAGATAATTGGGAACAGTATCCTACAGTAATAAAGATCCGTAATTCTTTCGCGCCGCAAGAAGCGAAAGAAGATCATACTGGCCAAACCTATAATCCATTTACGGATTCTTGGTTATCTCATAGTTATACTAGTGATTGGAACACTCTATTATTTAGACGGAAAGGACTTTGCTCCCTATGTGACAGCACTTATTAATTGGTACATCTTGTTCGAATTAATTGGGATTTCTGAAAAGTTGAAGAAATAATCAATTCGACAAGTAAATGACAATTAGTCAATTGATTGTCTATACCCCCAAAAGTATTCTGGGAGTATTCAAGCAAGAAACAAATATACTAGCAGCCGCCGTCGCGGCGGGGGAGGAGTGAGGAGATGGCCTTTGGACGAGAGGACGAGTTGCTGTCTATTAATGCAAAACTGATTTCGATAAATGAGAAAAACATGACCGAAATTGACAGGGCGCAGAACACAAACGCTCTGTTGCTTACTACAAACGGAAAACTTATGGCCAACCTTGCCTCCCTCCGCGCACAGCTCGCCGCCGCAAAGGAGCGGATCGAGCAGTTACAACGTGCTTTTCCTCCGTGTCATGTTTGCAAGGCAAAGGTCGGAGAAATTCATAGTGAAATATGTTCTGTGGAACCCGGAGAACATACGGTAGAGCACGCACAATTTTTCATGGAATCTCAAATCTCTTCCTCCCGCGCGCAACTCGCCAAGAAGGAGGCCGAGTGCGAGAGGCTGCGGGAGGCGCGCGATATGTTGTTGGGGGAGAATAACGAGTACAAGGTATTCGCCATAGCCGTTTGTATTGGATGTGCAAATGTTGGTACGTGCGACGGATTCACCGCCTGTACTGGTTTCGTATCCGCCATCGCGGCGGGGGAGGGTTCGAATGGCGACATCGTTTGAACGAGGATGGCCCACAGTATTCGATCATGCAGCTGGAGTTTGGCGCTACTCGGATACCGGAGAAGCCTGTGATCAGAAACGACAGTGTCGGCGGTGCGGACGGCCACCGACACAAGAAGGCTATGACGCGTGTATTGGTTATCAGGAGGGACTTATATCTGTCTGTTGTGGACACGGAATAGGAACGCCAATTGCAGTGTCTGAACAACTTGGTGACATACGGGTTACCTTCTGGAACAAAACACAGAGGATCGCAGATGAAGAGCGCCGCCCTCGTGGCGGGGGAGGAGTGAGGAGATGGACTGCGTGATCTGCAAACGCCGACTGACAAAAGCGGAGCGCGAATCGTGGGTTCCGGGCTACCCATTTCCCAAGTGCCAACAGTGCGTTGTGATCGAGAATCTCCAATCTGATCTCGCCTCCCTCCGCGCGCAGCTCGCCGCCGCAGAGGCGGAGTGCGGAAGGCTAAAACTACAACAGTACACTACTGATGATGCACACGAAATTTGGGCACTCGCACAGCTTCTGCCCGGTGAAGGCATCGAAGATGGGGTCAAGCGGATTATAGATTTTTTCAAACGCACTGCCCTTGTGGCAGAGAAAGCGATTTCGCCTTCCATAACGATGATGCGAAAAGGACTTGAAGACTTCTGAATGGGACGCATCACCAAACCACTGTCTATCGAAGATTTGCCCCTGGCTGAAGAAGACTGACCAATTAATTGTCAGAAACAAGGAATACTCAAATGAGAATCCTATTGATCGATGATCTTCGAACTTTCAATGGAATTGACGTGATTGCCCGCAATTACTATGAGGGTATCCGTCAATTAGAAATCAATGGTCCTTGGGACATGCTGTATCTGGATCATGATCTGGGCGGAGCAAGAAATAATTCCTACAGTACTGATCTCAATCGGGAAATGACTGGCTATGATATTCTCTGCTGGCTCGAAGAGCACAGAGAATTCCTGCCTAAGGAAATTATCCTTGTCACCGACAATGCTGTTGGCCGCCAGAAGATGCAACCTGTTATTGATAATCTCTATTCCAAATAATCTAGGTGTATCTGTCCGCAAAGCAAGGAGAGATTCAGATGCAAATCGGGATTACCGAACGAGGCGACGCAGGACTAGATAACAGTTGGATGCAATGGGTCTTTGCCGAAAAGAAACCTGCAATCCTCATCTCAAAAAACCCCAAAAAACTTCTCGCTCATCTGTCTTCAGCAGCAGGCAATATAAATTTCATCATTCACTGCACAATCACAGGATTTGGAGGAACAAAGTTAGAGCCCAATGTTCCTGTTCAACAGGAGTCTTTGGAAATCTATGACGAACTCATCGATGTCTTTGGACCCAATCGAGTTGTTCTCAGAGTGGACCCCATCATTCCGACTTCAAGAGGAATCATCACCGCAGAAGATATCATCAAAAGGGCCAAGGGAAGAGTTCGCATCTCATTCATTGACATGTACCCGCATGTAAAGCAACGCTTCAGGGAAGTCGGCCTTCCGCTTCCATTCGGCGAACTGTTTCATGCCAAACTCGAACTTCGACAAGCTACACTCGAAAGACTTCAAACAATTTGCGAATGCAAAATTGAAGTCTGTGGAGAACCAGACATGGAATGTACTGGCTGTGTGTCCAAGCTCGATTTGGATACTCTTGGTCTTTCCAATGACAGCGACAGAACAGGTCATCAACGCTTTGCCTGTGCCTGTCTTGCTGCCAAATTCGAACTCCTAAGCAACAAGAAACCCTGTGGCCACAATTGTCTCTACTGCTACTGGAGGTAGAGAATAATCTTGGGGGAAAATCAATGTCCTAATCTAAAACCCAATGAGATAAACAGCAAAAGGAGCTAAATATGTGTGATCCGCCGGGTAAGTAAATAACTATTTTCACACTACAATGTATGTTTGCACAAATGTTTGTTTTTTGGAGAACTGTTCTGTTCTAAATCCTGGCTTCTTTCGGCCAGGTAAGATCTGGAGACCTGAATATTTGTCTCAATAAACTGCTCACTGTAGGTTTTGGCCTACAGTAGAGGATTCTTCTAAGTCGTCCCTAAATTCCCACAGGATCTGCACCCGATAAGGGGCAGGGGACTTGAACTTTATAAGAAGAGTTCTCTACCGTGGGCCAAAGCAAAAGAAACAATCATGCCTAATACCTCAATACTCCCAGATCTCGACTTCTTGAAACATCAACAGATTAGCGAGGAAGTATTCCTCCATGTTGTCCAAGAAGTAAGAGACTCCATTCAAGAATCTATCCCGGATAAGCTCAATACCTATTATGGAATTGATCCAGTTGGAGTTCAGAAAGAATGCAAAGCAACTTTCGATGATCTCCTCGCCGCATTTGAAAATGCAGCCAGCTACTTCAGGGAACAAGGGCTCTTTACTCTTATAAAGATAGAGACAAATGACCTACTGCTCTATGTCAGTTGGTCAGAACAATGGGAGTGGAAGGAATGAGCCACATCAAGAAGTCTATCAATCAATTCGTGTACAAGTTCAGCGAAGATGAATTGGTCAAGATATTGATCGACAAACTTCGCTCCGAACACTGGGAAATGCCGCACAAGGAGAATACCGAGGAGGTTTCTCTGGTTCGGTGCGACGGAGAATACAAGCTGGTATTCGAACTCAAGACTGAGCGAGCCATCGTGCCGCTCAGGAAGTTCAAGCCAGCAGAAGCTCCGACTCCTGTTCCTCATATCGAAAGCTCGAAAGAGCTGTTCGAGAAGACTCTGGCAGCTGAACGTCGAGAGCTGATGGAAGCAGCGCTCAAGGAGAAGCTCAAGGGGAATCCGGCTATTGCAGCCAAGACATTCCCTGTCGCGCGCGAGAGGCTTTGCTCTTATCTTCATCCAAAGACAACAGAGCACGCAGAACTTGTTCAGCGAACTCTTGCTATTGCTAAGTCTTTTACAAATGATGAACTTGCTGAAATTATTGATGTTTCTCGGTCTACCGCAGAAAGAATCATCAAGGAGCTTTCGATTCAAGGCAAAATTAATTACTCGTTACTTCCACGTAAATACGATCGTGGTCGGGCTAAACACCTCTACTCCATTGTAAAGTAAAAATCTAGGGGTAGCTGTTCACAACAAGGAGTAAGCAATGTCATTCCATGAAGGACAGTATACTGACAGCATTACTGAGGAGCCCTACAATATAGAGGATCTGAAGGTTCAGGTCTGTCAGTCTGCGGCTGGCTACTATGTCGGCCGTCTCGAACCGAGTGGCTGTCCGTTCGATCGTCTCTCCGGCTACTACGATTCTTTCGAAGAAGCCGAGAGGGCCCTCAAGGAGGAGTATTGATTAAACTCAAGAATTTATTCTTGTACATCAAACTCTCCATCAAGAAACAGATTCATCTGTACAAATCAGGCTCTCTTATTCAAGAGCGCTCAACAGTAATCAGAACTGTACTTGCTACATTCTTTTACGTTTTGAGCATTCTAGCTCTGATACCAAGTCTGATTCATGTACTCTTCGATGCCGTTGTTCACGGCCCTGCCATGATTATAAGCTTCAGCTTATTCCAGATCTGCCAAACTATCTAGGTGTAACCCTTTGCAAGAACAAGGAGAATCCAATGTTCAAGAAGGGCGCTATCGAGATACAGAAGGACTACGACAATTTTCGTCGGAAGTCCATCTATAGGACTCTGCCGATTGAAGAGGCAAGAAATCTTGTCAAAGCAATCGAGCAGAATCCTCAGCTCTACGCCGAAAAGATTGCACGGGAAGATAGTCTTCCTGGCAAGCTGCCGGAAGTAGGAATCACTTGGATCAAGAATGGGATTCTGTTCCAGGATTCTCGAAACAAGATTCCTGTAATCGCCCAAGTAAGGTATACGTACCACACAAAAACAATCGGTAAGCCGCTGAACCTCAGAATTCTACTGCCTACTCTGGTAGGCGTTCTGATTATTATCTGCATGTTAGGAACCTCCCACATTGTAGGTAAGATCAATGAAGTTCAGGCAATGCAAGCCGATTGTACCTGGATCATGGACAATAACCTGCGCCCCATGGGGGTCAGGCTATCTCACGGTGAAACCTTTTACTATACGTCAGAAGGAAATCTTCCGCCCATCAAGACAGAACTTCTTCCTGTCGAGTGGGAATATATTCACCATCCCGATCTCTACTGTACAGTAGAACGGGCACAAGGAGAACCGATATGAGTATCCAAACGATCCTCGTTCTGGCTGGTGCCAGCGCTTTCTCGTTGTTCATCCTGCTCTACTATTTGCCGATTCATTCGACAATTTTCGGATTCATTCACTACAGTCCTCGACTGTTTGTAAGTTGGTTCTTTCCAGTGTTCGATGTGTTCGTCACCTTGTACTTGGTCTGTGGATCATGGTTCGGAATTAGTGGGACTGTCACTGGCATTGGCATGACAACGTTCCACATCAGTACTGCAATTGGACTGACTCTATCAGCACTAGCTGTCCGAAAATTTTTCGGGCCGCGCTGGAGGACAAAGTATCAGCAAATCAAATGTAGCTAAATGTAACTAAATGATTCGAAAGGCTCCGTGGCGTAATTGGTAGACGCATCAGGCTCAAGCCCTGATACCTGCAAAGGTGTCCCGGTTCAAATCCGGGCGGAGTCACAAAGGAGAATTAAAATGGCAATTCCAGTTTTTCACCATATTCCTAGAATACCTTTTATTCCCAAGTGTGCTTGTTGTGGAGCACCGGCAGATTATCACTCATCAATAATGCCTATTGTTAATGAGAAAATCTGTCAATGGTGCGCCAGAGAAATAAATCCTGGAATCATCTTCCTTGCCTTGGGACATGGTTGTGCTGGAGCAGTCAATATTGAAGGAGGAACTTACGACGTAACTACCTGGCATCTGTTTCCTAAGCTCATTCAGCGAATTGATTCTCTGAAGAATCAGGAAGTAAAACCTGAAACTGATCAAAGTAAATTCCCACATAGATGTCCTTCTTGTGGCTCGCCCGCATATATAGGACTTTTATCAGTGGAATGTTCTAATGGATCTTGTCATTAATAAGAGCTATCTATATACTCAGATTTGTGTCTGAGAAGGAGGTGATTATCAATGGCGAAAAAGAAGAAACGCGGACCAGGTTGCTGAAAGGATAATTCCAATGACTTCAGCTGAAACCGCAGAATTCGTTAACGATCTTATTACTAAGATAAAAGAATCCTTTCCTAGCGCGTCGACAGACACCTGTTTAAAGTTCATTCAAGAATCTGTTTCCAAACAGATTGTCATTCTCAAGGATGAAATCTGGGAGGATAAAGATTGATGTTGTTTTCCTTGTTGCAACATCAAGCCCGTGAATGATTTTCCTGTATAGTCTCCTCCCCCTCCGAGACGATTCGGGAAGTAAGGTTCAATTCCTTACCACGGGCTCCAAAGCATCAATCGTATAACGGTAATACATTAGACCTTTAATCTAAGAATCTGAGTTCGACTCTCAGTTGATGCACAACTGAGGATAGACGGAGTAGCCAAATGGTTTGGCAACACACTGTTAATGTGTCCTATGTAGGTTCAAATCCTACCTCCGTCGCTGCGGCCAATTAAATGGGTTATTGGCTGCTGTAAACTAACACAAACAATTAACACCGGGTCCCGAAACTCTTCCTGGCGATGCCTAGTAGCCAATAGACCCTGACTAGGCAAACTTTAAAACAATGTCAAACACAAAGAAAAAATATCGTTCTGAAGATCGTCTTCCCTCTAAGCCGCCGACTATCCCAGATTTCCCGGAGGAAATCATTTGTCCTTGCTGCGGCGAATCGTTCTATGACGAAGAGGGACAGGAACTCTGTCCTGACTGCTGGAACGAAATTCATGAAAATGATGGAGTTATCAGCTACGACGGAATAGAAGAATAATCATAATTCTTGATTAAAGAAGAAGAGAGATATGCGTAATTCATATTGGCAGTGTCCTTTTTGTTGTAAATTTACGGAGACAAATGAGGAACGCTGTAAAGAATGTGGTGCACCACGGCAGAAGCAAATACATACCACAGATTGGGAATGTATAGATGGTATCTGGGACAATCCCTACGAAGAGGATTATGGCCCTGAATGGGCTGACCAATTTGACCGACTTAACAAGAGTGGAAGATACAGAGAAATAAAGCCATTTCCTCAATTACCTGAGATAATTGCTCTTATAGCGTCAATCATGTGTCTTACACCAGTTATACTATATTATATTTTATAAAAAATAGTATAACTACAGAAGGAAGAACTATATCTTCTCCTGCTAAAACCGAAGTCCGTATTGCTATGCTAAGAGAATTAGCAAATCAAGCTGAAGCACAAGCAGATCAATGGGCCACAAATGCGATGAAGAGAATTGAGCAGCTGGAAAATGAAATTGAAGAACTTAAGATACAACTACTTACAGCGCAACTCGAAGGTGCTTTGAAATATATGAAAAGCTTGGATATTAATCAAGACTATCTTAGAACAAGATTTGAGGAATGTTTTGTTAACAAGAAGCCTTCATAATTATTAAGGAGCCGATCATGACTCTACTATTAATCATTGGATCCTACTTCCTTTGGAGTCTTCTAAAGATCTGCGCCATGCTGGTATTCGCAATTCCAAGTGGAATTGGATTGGGAATTGGATTTCACTTCAGTAAGAAATTCATTAACTGGCGCTACAAGAAAGAACTCGAAAAGAAGTTCTTGGGTGACGAAGTACTCGACAATCTGAAAGGAACAGAAGCATGTCCAGTCTCGACCCCGGCATGATCCTTGATCAGGATGGCGATCATGATGATCAATGGTTCAACCGCTTTGATCAGGACAATGATCCCAGTACTCTGGAAGTCAACGGAAAGAAGTTCGATCTTCGCAATCCTGTTGACGCGGCCAGAGCACATGACGAAGTAATGACCTATAGGTCTCATCTGAGAAATGGCGATCTCTCCGAATACGAAGGAAGAGGAACTGACTTTGGTGACGGCGGGAGAAGCCAATTGCTTCATGATCAGGCTCGTGCTGAAATGGCAATGGACTTTCATAAGGGCAGCCACAGCATGAACTGGCAAGAGCAGTGTGCTGAAGCTGATCATGTTGTTGGTCTGCGCGCAGCACAGACTCATACCAAATGGCGTTAAGTAATTTGGGGAAGTATGTCTAGTGGCGATGACACGGCGCTGTAAACGCCGCACCCTCGATGGTAAACAACGCAGGTTCAATTCCTGCCTTCCCCACTAATAGGCTAGTCGCCTAGCGGTTAAGGCCCGCCCCTTATAAGGGCGAGATCGTAGGTTCAATTCCTACCTAGCCTACAATGAAAAATCCTGATCAAGAATATATCCCTCCCAACCGGGATAAGAAAAGGGCTCCTCACAAAGGCATCTTTTGGTGTCGTAGTTGTGACCAAGCTCTTGTTTGGGAGGGACAAAGATGTCCTATCTGCGGCAATATTGCCAAACGAAAAAGAAACAAGAAATGAAAACGGAGACAATTATGACTATTAATAAAAACTTAAAGCCAATAAAGTATCTAATTTATGATCGTTCTGAGGATGAACTTATAGCTACTTGTACTAGCGGAGACGAGGCACGGAAAGCACTCGATACTTTTTTAAATCGTCTATCCCCAGAAGAATTAGAAGACTTAATTGCTCGGGGAAATCTATTTGTTTTTGAAGCTAAAGAAATCCAATTAAGAATCAAAATTCCTGAGCGTAATGTAACCTACAGCTTAGATATTAATTAGCAATAGGACACAAAGTGGTAATTGCTATTGTTCTATTAAGTCTTGCTCTAGCTTCTGCGATACTAATTATCGTAGCTTTCTATCGAAATTCTGTGCGCGACGACAAAGACTTTACCAAACTGCTTCATTTCACAAATGGGATATTGAATGATCTGAACAAAGCTCTAATTACCATAGAATATCTCAGGCACCTATCTGCTAACAACCTTCCCATTCCTACTGAATCTTATCCTAAAGACAAACTTAATTAATCTGGGTGGAACCTTCACAGAATAGGAGGTTTTCATGACCGCAGCAATCATCAAGGCAGCAGCAGATCATGCTCTTGCTCTCTTGAGAGCGAATGTCTATAAGCCCGGTCTGGCAATCCATATTGCCGCCGAGCTGTACGAAGTAAACCATAAGCTCGTTGCAAAAGAACTCAACAGAAGGGCTCTGATTGTTAGAAACAGAAAGAGACTCAGTGCCAAACAGCTCACCTTCGGGTGGTAAAATGAATATCTTTACAAAGACAAAAAACTTCTTTCAAGAAGTTAGAAAAGAAATGGCTTCAATTCGCGAAATAGATAAAGCTGCTGGCGAAGCAGCTGCTTCTATCAAAACTACCATGGACAAGGTAGAAGCTCTGGACTATCTGGATGCTTCTATCACTGAACTTGAACAGACTCTCAAAAATCTCAGAGCTGCTCGCGAGCTAATTCGTGATAATTAATTTTATCATTATCTACCTCTCCATTTGTTTCGCCATCTTTATCCTTTTATCTACGGAGTAACATAATGGCTTCAGAATTTAGATGTATCCTTTGTTACCGGCCGATAAAGGCAAAGAATCATGCTGAGTATGCAAATCTGATGTGCCTTTGCAGCTGGTGCGCAAAGAAAGAAGAACTCGTTTCGCGAAAAGCGAAAGTAATTGCCCGCGCTCAAGAGCAGGCGCGAGCGAAAGCAAGGGCAGAATTCAAATGGGACAGCGACTTGTCGTTCTAATTGTGGCACTGGCACTAAGCGGCTGTGTTGTCAGAAGCACTAGTGACTATTGCTATCCACATCATCCTTCTCGTGTTGCGCACGTTGATCAACAGAGACCGATGTTCGAGTATCAGGGAATGACCTTTCATCGTATTCGATTTGCCGGGACAAATAGAAATCCTGTCATCATAGTCACCTATCTTGATGGAACAGTAACTACCTTCTATCTTCAGCAGCCTGAAATCGCTCGTATCAGGGCGGATTTTGAGGTGATTGATTACTATTCAAGACCAAGGCAGTAGCATGGACGAAATAGATGACATGGATCTGTCTCCTGAAGGATATTTATTCAGATATAAAGAAGTAATTATTAATGAGGTAAGAACTCTTAATAATGCATTTCTGACTTCTGCAGTTCAAGCACTAATTACTCAAGCTTTAAATGTTCCTTTGACTCCATTCCATATTCAGGAATGCTGTCATTTACTTCTAAAGCTAGGGCTCGGTTCAACAAAGTTTACTTGTTGTAACCGTGCACCAAATCACGTAGAGACTCTATATGCAATATGCATTACAGAGTAGAGAAAGGAATTAGAATGTCTAAGAATGTAAAGTTGGCTGAGCCTGTCGTCGAGAAGAAGAACCTTTTTGTTCGCCTGATCGAGACCTGTGCAAGTCTCGGCAAGAATGCCTGGAGAATTGTTTCAGGGCTTGGGCGCTGGTTCGCCATCTTTGTTGGCGGCTTCAAGGCCAAGATGTTTCTTGCTCGTGCAGGAGTTGGAATCCTGTCCGCCCTGGCAGTCGTTTTCTCAGTGATAACGATGCCTTCCTACGCCATGGCAAGCTTCTGTGACTCTGGGGTCATCAAGCTTCAGGATCGAATCGTCGACATCAAGGAGGCAAAAGATGAGATTCCTCAGGTGGCTGGCAACTAAGATTAAAGCACTTCTCAAGAAGACAACTAACTTCATCTCCAAAGCAACTACCGCTACAGTTCTTACTGGCGGAGCCCTTGTTGGGATTACCAGACTTAACGGCCAAGTAAATGTCACCCGGCTGACCATTGCTGGTATGGCATTTGTAATTGGCCTGCCTCTTGGGCTCATTGTCTTTGGCCCTGCATTCAACCTCCTCATCTGGGGAGCAATTGTTGTTGGGACCCTGTTCGCTATGAACCTGGACAATGTCTGGGAAGTCATCAGTGCTCTCAGATATGGTGGCCTTGAATACACAATGGCCAAGCAGGCAGTAGAGGCTGCTTCCTCTATTACTCCCAATAATGAAGATATCAAAAAGCTTCGCGCCCAGATAACCGTGCTTGAGAAACAGCTTGGTTCCAATGCTATCTCCAGCAAATCTGGGGGAATCCTTGGCAAGAAAGCTTTATCAGAAGCTTAGAAGGAGGAAATCATGAAATTCGTATTTGTTTTCGCGATCCTGATGGCCGCTTGTTCAGAGGATGGTTTCATCCAGCTGGATCCTGATTCGGGCACTGACTCGGACAGTGACTCGGATGGAGATTCGGGTGCTGATGCCGGAACTGACGATGGCTATATCGACACAGATTGTTCAGACGTAGATCAGATCTGTGATACTCCGCCTGCTGATCATTGTTCGGCCGACCAAACTACAGTCATTGAGTATAGTGGCGACGCCACATGTACTGATGGAGTTTGTAACTACAGTACTAATACTGAAGTTTGTGACTATAAGTGCGTGGAAACAGAAACTGAGCAATTACCTGTCTATTGTATGCCTGAGCAATGTGAAGGGATTGTTTGCGATCATAGTAATCCTGATCTTGAAACTGATATGGATTATGACCGTTGTGGAGGAGACAGCGCTCTTGAACTTGTTGAGGATACTGGTTATTGTTGGCTTACTTCAGAAGATGAACTCAAATGCGGCTATCCGTTTCTTGAAACAATTCTTTGTCCCAACTCCTGTGTCGAAGTAGAAGACGGAGACGACTACTGTATCTAGGGAGGAAGTCCTCATGATCATCTCTGAAGATGAACTCGCTGAAGAGATTGGAGACTTTACCTGGAATTTCGGGGAAGAGTTTCTGATCGAAACCAGATTTGGAAACTTCATCTGGTCCGACCCAGATTATCAAGGGACAGGAGAGATTCATTCTTTTAAGGGCGATGTAAAAGCCTGGTGTAGGAAGAATAATATCCCTTATGGCCGCAGTAAGGGAAAGCATCAGATTGGCCGCTATTGCGGAGACTTCAAGCTGGTCGAAGATTACTTCGATACAACGAAAGAAAAATAAACATGTGGTCTCTATCGTTTCAGATAATCACTACTCAGCTTCTTATTCTGGCCGCCATGACTCTTCTCTGGCGGCTAATAATCCCTCAAACTCTAAGAACCATTATGTGTCATCATAGAGCCTTTGCCCTTGCACCGCTCTGGGCGTGTGTATTTATCACAGTAATTTCAATTGGTTCGCTGCCTCAGGCGATCATAATTGCTACGACATCATGTATCCTAGGCAGTCTGTTTTTAAGAGTTTATTCTCGGCTATTGAACGAAAAATTCCCTTTCTCGGGGGAGAATGAGTAGACGAATCAAATAAGCTACTTTGTCTTTGATAAGTACTTGAAAACACTGTTATTTTAATGGCACTATAAATACAGTGTACGTGTTTGTCCAATATTTATAGAAAATTGTTTTGCGCGTCGCTGAGAAATTTCTCTCGGCGACTAGAAACGGAAGGAAAGAGACAATGGATTTCACAACGATGTTTGGCATGGTCGGGTCAGCGAAGCTCGCTCCTCGCGAGACCACGAACAAGGACGGGAAGCCTTTCCGTCGGTTCACGATGTTCGTGGATGATCCTGCGGGTCGCGTCATGAAGGACGAGACCGGCAAGGAGATCATGGTCAACGGCTATCCGCGCCGCCACAAGAAGGCGGTTCAGGTCATCGTCGAGGGTCGAGACGACAGCCCGACGGTGAAGGCCTTCAGGCGGCTGGAGGCTGGCATGCGGGTGTCCGTCATGGGCCATCTGACAACCCGTGCGGAGGCTACCCAGATCCGCGAGGGAAACAGCACAGACGGCATGAGGGTCACCCGCTGCTCGTGTGGGAAGGAGTTCGTGGCCTATGCGAACCCGACCTTCCACCCCATCAGGATCGATCTCCTGGATGCTCCCCTGAGCGTTCAGGCCAATCGGGTCCTGGAGATCCTCACCGAGGAGAAAGCGATTTCTCAGGATGAGGCGACCAAGTTCCTTCAGGTCATTGCCTCCAAGCTGGAGCGCCGAGGCCCGAAGGTCTCCGAGGAGAAGGCCGAGGGAGAGGGCTCTGCCGAGTAGAGCCTCTAACAAGTCCATCTTTGAGTAGGCGTGGCGACGGTAGACGACCGGGCTTGCACGAAATACTAGACTGCCACTAATGATTTGGTGATTGATGGTTCATAGCCTCACTCCGGTTCTAGCATAAAGAGATGCGGCCAAATCAGCCTACTTGTCCTGGTGAACCGAGAACATTAAACATACTTGGGTTCCGTGATAAAACTCTATTCATCGAAGGGAGCCGCCAAAACGATATGTTGGCGCTGGATTCGGTAACCAGCAAGTTCATACTACAAACAGCTAAAAGAAGTATTTTTGCTGGTACCAGCATATACTTCAGGGTGTGCACACCCAAGATTTTCCTGGTGGCGCTGGAAGTCCAAGAGTCTACTATTAGGAGGAACTAATGGCTGACGAAAAGTATTTTGTAATTCTTCTGGATAATATCGACGGTAGGCCCGATGCGTTCATCGAGTGCGACAACGAAGATCAAATGATGCACTGTTTTGAACAGTTTTGCCAATGTGGCGATGGGCCAGGAAAGAGTACTGTCATCAAAGGTATTCGTGCCGAAACCATACCCGAGGGCATAGAGGACGAGGAGTACCCCTTCGTTCCATTCAAAGAGTTCTTTGATGACGAGGATGACGACGAAGAGGCCAAAGAGTAATTCTCTTCGGCTACTAAAAGATTCCCCCGTGTCTTGTTGGTGTCGCCCGTTAAAAGAACCAAACAAACGAGATATCCTTATCGGAAATGGGATCTGATAAGCGGAGGCTGAAGTCTCGCATGCTGGCTGAGACGCCCAGGCCAGCAATTTTTGCCGACTAATAGGTGAAAAGGGATGTATCACAGCATTTCTCAGTACCCTTGATGTCGGCTCCTTATTGGGAAGTGGCGGAATGGTAGACGCGCCAGGCACTGGTGTAAATTAGGCTGCTGCGCGGCCCAAAACCTAAATATGCTCCTGAGATTAATTATCTCAAGGAAATTTAGGTGACACCCTAGGCCAGGGTTTTTACGTGTAGGTTCGAGTCCTACCTTCCCAACAGTAACAGCTATAGGTCGGTTGATATGCGCAAAGTTTCCACCTTTGAATGCCGAATTCAACCAATGACCAAAATAGGCCAGCCTGGTGACGCTGGAATGGTCCAGGCATTTTTTCTTTGGAGCAGTTAAATGAGCCAAAAGAGAATAAAATCACGTAAAGTTTCAAAACTTATTGCTATACATGAGGCTGCTCATGCAGTTACAGCCTACCTCTTTGGTCCTTCTGGCAATTTAGGAGATATGACGATTAATCCTTATAGTGGACGAGTTAAGCAGAATACTGGCAGAGATTCCGGTCTTTGTGGCCGACACAGAGCAGCACTCATACACTGGTTTGGTCCAATGGCAGAAGCAGGTTTCTATGAGCATGGCCAAATTCAGAAAGTCGTAAACGCTAACGGTCTTTCTGGCGAAGGAGATGTTAATTTTGTAGTCGATTTAATGAATTTTCCCATGGACGCCCAACAAAGCTCTTACTTTAAAAAGCTACTTGAGCTTACAGATCCTATCCTTAGCCAATTAGAGCCCTATATCTTAAAACTTTCAAATAGCTTAATTAAAAATGGTCCTCGCGAATACACGTCTAGTGAAGCAAATATTCTTGTGCAACAAGCGCTTGAAGGATCGGGCCTAGTTGCCGGATCAATGTGTAATTGTTGTAAATCTGATTAAAAAGAATCAATTTTGCCGGGATACGCTCAAAAGGTAAGAGCACTCAAAACCATCAAAAACAAAATAGGTGATCGATGGAGGATGCGCTGCTTGATGGTTGCTGAAGGCGCACAATCTAGAGTTCGATTCTCTAGTCCTGGCACAAAAAGAAATAGGAGAATAAGATGGG
>Ga0172380_10005062_pt1 | contig 16320 bp, 13 predicted proteins | sample Leawe162metaG_FD_119747 | JGI IMG/M metagenome (GOLD analysis project Ga0172380, IMG submission 119747) | Leachate microbial communities from a municipal landfill in Southern Ontario, Canada - Leachate well 162 metaG | ecosystem: Engineered > Solid waste > Landfill > Unclassified | place...
ACCGTGGCTGGTATGTACGATCCGCTTGGCACACTCGGCACTATCGGGACCATTCTTGCCGCGGGCGGTACGTTGACCCCCGGTGTCACCGCCAGTCCGCTCAACGTGACAGCGGTACTGAAAGCGCTGGACAAAAAAGGATTGCTGAATATTCTTTCGACTCCCAACATCCTGACCTCCGATAACAAGGAGGCCGAGATCAATGTCGGTGAAAACGTACCGTTCCAGGGGTCGGCAACGCAGAGCACGTTTGGTACCACACAATCCATCGAGCGCAAGGATATCGGCATCAATCTGAAGATAAAGCCCCAGATCAGTGAAGGTGATTATATCCGGATGGATATCAATCAGGAAATTTCAGCGGTAAAGGACAGCAGAGGTCAGGCGGTTGACTTGGTCACGACCAAACGTTCGGCCAAGACGAGTGTCGTGGTCAAGGACAAGGAGACGGTTGCGATCGGCGGGTTGATCCAGGACTCTGAAGAGGAGACGGTCAGCAAGGTGCCGCTGCTCGGCGATATTCCGCTGCTGGGATGGCTGTTCAAGAGCAAATCGAAGACGCGCAAGAAAACCAACCTGGTGATCCTGCTGACACCGCACATCGTCAAGGATGCCACTGACCTTGCGGAAATGACGCGATCCCAGCGCCAGTTGTTCGGCGAATCGGCAAAAAAGAACGATCCCGTCGATGTCCAGAAAGAGATTACCGGCAAATGAGCACCGATACCGTGAGCGTTCCCGATGAGTTGGCGTCAACTGCCGCCAGGCTGGGAATCGAGTACCAGCTTGAAATTCAGGTTGATGAGGTCGAATCGGGACTTCTGAACAGCCTCCCCCTGACGTTTGCCCGTGCCAATTCCATATTGCCTCTTTGTGAAATTCATGGCGTTGTCAGGGTTGCCATTTCAAGTGCTGCCGGCTTGCTGCAGCTTGACGAATTGCGCCTGCTGTTCGGCAAGCCGATCGAAGCGGTGCTGGTCCCTGCTCCCCAGTTGGCTGATGTCATCAACCATGTCTACGCCGGTGCATCAGGGACCGCCCTCGATGTGTTGCAGGAACTGCAGGGGGAAGACCTTTCCACCGTAGCAACCGAACTGAACAACCCCACGGATCTGCTGGACCTGTCCGATGAAGCGCCTGTTATTCGCCTGCTGAATTCGGTCCTCTCGGAAGCCGTCAAGGAACGGGTCAGTGACGTCCATATCGAGCCGTACGAGCGCGATCTCATGGTGCGTTTTCGCATCGACGGCATCCTCTACGAAAAGCTCTCACCACCCAAAATAATTCAGGATGCACTGGTATCGCGCATCAAGATCATGGCGGGCCTCAATATCGCCGAGAAACGCCTGCCGCAGGATGGCCGGATCCGGGTGAGGGTTGCCGGCCGCGATGTCGATATCCGCGTCTCGATCATTCCAACCTACTACGGGGAGCGCGCCGTACTGCGTCTTTTGGACAAGAAAAAGGGAATCCTTTCGCTGGCCGATATCGGCCTGGGAGAACATGGCGTACGGACGCTGGAGCGGATGCTGACCCGGACGAGCGGCATCATCCTCGTAACCGGCCCGACCGGCAGCGGTAAATCGACGACACTCTATGCCGCGCTGAACCGGGTCAATTCCAGCGAAAAAAACATCATCACCATTGAAGATCCGATCGAGTACCAGATCAGGGGGATCGGCCAGATTCAGGTCAATCCCAAGATCGATCTTACCTTTGCCAGCGGACTCCGTTCTATTTTGCGTCAAGACCCCGACATCATCATGGTTGGTGAAATACGCGACGCCGAAACGGCTGAAATCGCCATCCAGGCCAGTCTGACCGGGCATCTGGTGCTTTCGACGCTTCATACCAACGATGCCGCGACCGCCGTGACCCGTCTGGTGGATATGGGGATCGAGCCGTTCATGATCGCTTCCTCACTGTCAGCCGTCGTTGCCCAGCGCCTGGTGCGGGTGATCTGCCCGCACTGCCGCGAAGAGTACCGTCCTGAGGTGCAGTACGCCGGAGTAACCCTCCCGGATACATTGTACCGTGGCCGGGGGTGCGATGCCTGCTTCGGGCTCGGCACCCTGGGACGGACCGCCATCTACGAAATAATGCCGATTGACCAGGAACTCTGTTCGATGATCATTCGCCGCAGCCACGCCGGTGAGATCAAGGAATATGCGGTTAGCCACGGCATGAAGACCCTGCGTGACGACGGCATTGCCCGGGCGGCCGCCGGGATCACCACTATCGAAGAGGTTCTGCGCGTTACTCAGGACGATTATGCCGACGTTCCGCTATAAAGCCTACAGCGCCACCGGTTCCTCGACCTCCGGCATCATAGAGGCCGATTCCGAACGTCAGGCGATGCAGCAGCTCAAAGGCAAGGGGCTGCTGCCGCGCGAGGTGGTGGAAGAAGGGAGCGCCAAGAGCCGTTCCGGATCGTTCTCCTTCCGTCGTGGTGTCCCGGCGGATGAACTGTCACTCTTTACCCGTCGCCTTGCCACACTGGTGGCATCATCCATACCTCTGTTCGAGGCGATGGGGTCGCTCTGCGAGCAGGAGGAAAACGGGCCGCTCCGCCAGGCTCTGGTTCGGGTAAAAGAGCGCATCGCGGAAGGGGCCTCCCTGTCGCGGGCTCTGGCGGCCGAGCCGGATATCTTCGGCGAAAGCTATGTCAGCATGGTGGCGGCAGGCGAGGCGGGCGGCGCTCTTGATGCCGTGTTGGAGCGGCTGGCCGATTTTCTGGAGGAGCAGGAGCAGGTCCGCAGCAAAGTCACATCAGCTCTGGCGTATCCGATCCTGATGGTTTTTGTCGGTGGTGGGGTGATGCTCTTCCTGCTGACGGTCGTCATTCCTCGCATCGTTACTATTTTCGAAGACAGCAAAGCCGCCCTGCCGCTGATCACCATTATCCTGATCAAAGTAAGCCATTTCCTGCAGGGGTATTGGTGGATTCCCGCCGCCCTGATAATCGCCTCGGTTCCCCTCTATCGCAAAGCAATGAAACGTGACGATTTGCGCCTGAAACGTGATGACCTCCTGCTCCGCCTCCCCATGGCCGGCGGGATGCTGCAGCGCCTGATCCTCTCCCGCTTTGCCCGGGTTCTGGGACTGCTCCTCTCCAGCGGGGTGCCGATCATGAAGGCGCTGGAGATCACCGGCGAGGTTGTCGTCAACCGGGTGTACCGCTCCTATCTGCGCGGCGTTATGGAGGAGGTCGCCCAGGGTGGGAGCCTCTCCGGCAGCCTGAAGAAGAGTCCGCTTTTCCCTCCGCTTCTCGTGCATCTGACAGGAGTCGGCGAAAAGAGCGGCAATCTGGAAGAAATGCTGATAAAAGCCGGAGTCGCGTATGAACGTGAGTTCAGCGCCCGCCTGACCCGTTTGATGGGGCTGATGGAGCCGCTGTTGGTACTTGCCATGGGGGTTGCGGTTGGTATAGTTGTTCTGGCGGTGCTGCTGCCGATTTTCGAGTTGAATCAGCTGATCAAGTAGGAGGAGTGTATGGACTTCACCAGAATGTTACACAAATTCACTGTCGTTCCCTCCCTGACCGATGAATTGACCGCACTGCAGCGGGTAGCGTACAACCTGTGGTGGTGCTGGGAACAGGATGCTACCAGCCTGTTCCGCCGACTTGATCCGGATCTCTGGAAATCGACCCGGCACAATCCGGTCGAAATGCTCGGCATTCTCCAGCAGACGTCGCTGGAAGCGCTCAAGAGTGATGAAGGCTTCATGGCCCACCTCAAGCTGGTGGATGAGAAGTTGAACGACTACCTTCAGGCAAAAACCTGGTTTCAGAAAACAGTCAATGGCACTTCAAAGATGAAGATCGCCTATTTTTCGATGGAATACGGCCTGCATGAATCGCTGCCGGTCTACTCCGGCGGCCTCGGCATTCTGGCCGGGGATCATCTCAAGTCGGCTTCCGACCTGGGGTTGCCGCTGGTGGGTGTCGGTCTGCTCTATCGGCAGGGGTATTTCCGTCAGTACCTCAACAATGAGGGATGGCAGCAGGAGTATTACCCGGAAAACGACTTTTATAATCTGCCTCTGACCCTTGAGCGTGACGAAAAGGGCGCGCCACACGTGTTCGAACTGGAATTCGGTCCGCGCAAATTCAAGGTGCATATCTGGCGGGTCCAGGTCGGCCGCGTACCGCTCTATCTGCTGGATACCAACCTGGAGGAGAACAGCCCCGAAGACCGCCTGATCACGGCCCAACTCTATTTCGGCGATAAAGAGATGCGCATGATCCAGGAGATCCTGCTCGGCATCGGTGGTATCCGCGCTTTGCGCACGCTGGGCATCATTCCCAACGTCTGTCATATGAACGAGGGACATGCCGCTTTTCTGGCGCTGGAGCGCATCCGTCTGCTGATGGAGAAACGGGGCATCCGCTTCAACGAAGCACGGGAGATCGTCAGCGCCGGCAATATTTTTACGACTCATACCCCGGTGGAGGCCGGCATTGACCACTTTGCTCCGGAGCTGCTGGACAAATTCTTTTCCGGCTATTTTACATCGCTTAAAATCAGCCATGATGAATTTATCGGGTTGGGGCGCCAGAACCCGAAAAACCGGCAGGAGTCGTTCTGCATGGCGGTGCTGGCACTCAAGCTGGCCGGGCATGCCAATGGCGTCAGCCAGCTGCATGGCGAGGTGTCGCGTAAAATGTGGAAAAACCTCTGGCCGGAACTGCCGGAGGAACAGTTGCCGCTCTCCTCGATTACCAACGGCGTGCACACCCGCACCTGGATGTCGAATCATATGGCCAGTCTGCTGATCCGGTATCTTGGTACCCGCTGGCTGGACGATCCGACTGATCATAATGTCTGGCGCAGGATCGCCAGAATCCCGGATGCCGAGCTGTGGCGCACCCGGCTGAGCTGCCGCGAGAAGCTGGTTGACTTTGCGCGCAGCAGGCTCAAGGAGCAGCTGATCAAGGTTGGTGCAACAACAAAGGAGATTGCCACGGCCGAGGAGGTCCTTGATCCTGAAGCGTTGACAATCGGCTTTGCCCGCCGCTTCGCGACATACAAACGCGGAACGCTGCTGCTGCGGGATCTTGACCGGTTAGCCGCTCTTCTCAATAACCCGGCAATGCCGGTGCAGTTCATCTTTGCCGGTAAGGCCCATCCCCAGGATCAGGAGGGCAAAGAGCTGATCCGCCAGATCGTCCAGACATCGCATCTGGAGCGATTCCGGCACCGGATTGTCTTTATCGAGGATTACGATATGGAGGTCGCCCGCCACCTGGTACAGGGGGTCGATGTCTGGCTTAATACCCCGCTGCGGCCGATGGAGGCAAGCGGCACCAGCGGCATGAAGGTGGCTTTCAATGGCGGCCTCAACTTGAGCGTTCTGGACGGTTGGTGGTGCGAAGGGTATCAGGGGAACAACGGCTGGGCGATCGGCAAGGGTGAAGTCTACGAGGATATCGAATACCAGAACCAGGTCGAAGGGCGGGCGCTGTACGATCTGCTGGAAAAAGAGGTCATTCCTCATTTTTACGAACAGGGGAGCGATGGCGTGCCGCGCTCATGGATTGCCACGATGAAAGCTTCCATGCAGAGCCTCTGTCCGGTTTTTTCCACGGACCGAATGGTGCAGGAATATACCGGCCACTCCTATACCCCTTCCTATGCCCAATGGAAACGTCTGGTGGCTGACGACCTGGCGCTGGCGCTCGATCTGGCCCGCTGGAAAGAAGACATTTTCAAGGCCTGGCCCCAGATCCGCATCGAGCAGGCCGAGGCGCAATCTGCAGATGCCGTTGCAGTCGGCAGTCAGGTTCCCGTTTCCGCTCGGATAGCCCTGGGCGATATCCCCGCTGATCAGGTTTCGGTTGAAGGATATTTTGGTGTGCTTGATTCGACCGGCAACATTCAGGGTGGTGAAACCGTTGCGCTTGAGATGAAGGATGCCCTGGGGGAAGGCGTGTATCAATTCAGCGGACAGTTGGAATGTCGCTTCTGCGGTCGGCACGGATTTATGCTGCGGATAATTCCGCACCACCCGATTCTCGGAAATATTTATGAACCCGGTTATCTGATCTGGGGATAGCATGGCTCTAGCACCGGACATTCAGCAGCAGGTTTTCGACCTGCTTTCGCGCGCTTCCAATATCTCCTTTGTTACGGCGGATCAGGAAGCGGGCGTCGTTACGACGCTGTCTCCCGGTCAACGAGTCAGTGCCGAAGTCCTGTCGATGCTGCCCAATAACCGGGTCCAGGTCCGGGTCGGAACCGAGCGCTTCAATCTTGATCTGCCGATGGCGGTCCGTACCGGGCAGACCCTGGAGATGACCTTTGTCTCCAGTGATCCCCGCTCGACATTCGCCATAGCCCGCCAGGCGGGTACTGCCCCTCCGGTGAGCCTGTCCGATGCTTCTCGCCTGTTAAGCCTGCTTGTTTCCAGAGAACAGATTATTGATCCCCAACTCCGTTCATCGTTGCAAAGCATCGGCGACATGCTACGGCGTTCATCGGGCGAAGCCGCCGTACTGGCCAATCTGCTGGATGAAGCAGTAATCTACCGCTCCGAAGGAAATGCGAAACCAGCGTCCCTTGCTGCCGGCGATGCCGTGAAGCTGGCGGGAAGAGATGCGGGAACGGGGCAGGTAACCCCGGATCAGGCGCGTTTGACAGCGTTTGAAGCGAATGCGGCACAATTGCTCAGAAACATCGCCCAGAATTCGCGTTTTACCCTGGTTGAGGCAGCCACTCATCCGGTAACACCGCTGCCGCTTTTGCCTGGCGAAGAGGTTAATGCGACAGTAGTGGGCACTCTGCCGGGCGGGAGAACATTTGTACAGGTAGCCGGGACAACACTGGAGTTGGTGCTCCCGCAGAAAACAATGCCGGGCGAAATTTTGCGCCTGACCTATCTCTCGTCTGAGCCCAAGCCCGCCTTTGCGCTTTCCCGGACAATCCCCGGGGGACCCCCTCCCCAGCTGAGCGAGGCCGGGCGGTGGCTGAGTGTGCTGGAACACAGTGAAGGGGGCGTATCCCGCCAGCAGGCCTATGTGCTGGAGCGGCTGAATACGGTGTTGAAAAGCCTCCCGCCTGACTCGCCTGCTTTCAGCGCTATTTCTGATGAGGCGCGGACCTATCAAAGAAGCGCGCAGTCGATGCCGTCATCGGCCCCCACTATAGCCGGTGCGGTTCCGGGCTCTCCGCAGAGTCCTGCAGGGTCGGGAAACGGCATTGTGCTGAACGATGATATGGCCAAGCTTCTTCAGGCCGTGATCAAGGGAAACCGGCTGGCACTGCTTGAATCGTTAAGCCAGCAGGCACCGTCCGGATCTTTCATGCCCGGCCAGCAATTCAAGGGTGAGGTGCTTGCTGCACTGGGGGGAGGGCGTTTTACCGTTCAGGTGGCCGGACAGATGCTTGAGTTCGTCATGCCGAAGGGGGTCAGAAGTGGCGATCTGATCAACCTGTTTTTTATAACCGAAGAGCCGCGGCAGACCTTCCTGATGGCCCGATTCGGGCGGACTGGAGATTCAAAGGTCAGCGATACGGGGCGATGGTTGAGCAGTTTCCTCGGTGCGGCCACCGGTCAGTTTGCCGCTCGGGAAACTCTTGGTATTCTGCGGACATTGCTGGCCGAGCCGACAACTGATGCCTCGTTGCTCGGGCGGTCGCTTCAGCAGGGTCTTCGTGAAAGCGGCCTGTTTTACGAGTCTCATCTGGCCCGTTGGTTTGGCGGCAATTACCCGCTGGAAGAAATTTTCAAGGAACCACAGGGACGCTTGTCTCCCCGCCTGGTGAAGGGTGGCGGAGAAGCCGGAGCGCCGGTTGACGAGCTTGTACGGGCCAGCATCCGGACCGGTTCAGCGGAAGTAATGGATGCGCTTTTTAAAAAAGTAGGCGCCAGCATGGCGCATGAAGGAATAGCCGACCAGCGTGCCCTGCCGATGGTCAGTGAACAGCTTTCAGCGCTGCAGAACGGCCAGTTGCTGTTTCGAGGCGATCTGTTTCCCGGGCAGCGTCTCGAGTGGACAGTTGCCGAGCGCGAAGGGGAACGCAACCAGTCAGGAGGTCGTGAACGGAGTTGGGAGACCAGCGTAACCATCAATCTGCCTCACCTGGGCCCGGTTACTGCACAGCTCACGCTTGACGGAGCTCGTGTTGCGGTCAGGGTTGCCGTTGAGGAGAGTGCGACCGTGCCGATTCTGGAGGCGGGCAGAGCGCGTCTGGGTGAACAGCTGGAGGGTGCCGGGCTGACGCCGTCAGAGTTGAGCATAAGCCATGCATCCGCGTGACGATGAAGAAAAGCGTGCGGCCGCGCTTTCCTATAAGCAGGGGTACTATGCTCCGGTCGTAATTGCCCGGGGCACCGGTGTTGTCGCAGAGGCGATCATTGCTTGCGCCCATGAAGCAGGCGTATATGTCCACGAATCACCGGAGTTGGTCACACTGTTGATGCAGGTAGACAGTGACCAGTTCATCCCTCCCGAACTGTATCGGGCGGTTGCGGAAGTATTGGTATGGCTGCAGTGGCTGGAGAGCCAGCAGAAATAAGTCACTATTCGAGGAGGAGCGATGCAGATAAAGTTTGGCACCGATGGTTGGAGAGGCGTTATTGCCCGTGATTTTACTTTTGAAAATCTTTCACTGGTGGCGCAGGCAACCATGGATTATCTGAACCGGGAAGGCTTGGGGAACAAGGGATTGGTAATCGGCTATGACCGCCGTTTCCTCTCGCGGGATTTTGCCCGGCGTGTGGCGGAAATTGCAGCCGGCAACGGCATCCACGTACGTTTGACGGAGGATTATGCTCCGACACCGGCAGTTTCATGGGCTGTGCGCGAGACCGGTGCCGGTGCAGGAGTGATGGTTACCGCCAGCCACAATCCTCCCGAGTACAACGGTTTCAAGCTCAAGGAATCTTTTGGCGGTTCGGCCCTTCCCGAAACGACCAGGATTCTTGAAGAGATTGTCGTCTATAATCGAGGGAACAACCGCCGTGTCATATCGGTCCCCTACGACGAGGCCCTGAACAAGGGGACTATTGAGCTATTTGACCCCTGTGAAGGATATTTTCACCAGATCAGCCGCTACGTCGATCTCGATCTGATCGCAAAGGCCGGAATCTCTGCTGTGGTCGATCCGATGTACGGTGCCGGCAGCGGCTTTATTCCGCGCCTCCTCCCCGGGGTCGATGAAATTCACAACACGGAAAATCCTGCGTTCGGCGGCCAGGCACCCGAACCGATCGGGCAGAACCTGCAGGAATTATCCGCCCTGCTGAAAAGCGGAAAATACCGGGTCGGTCTTGCTCTGGATGGTGATGCCGACCGGATCGGTGCTGTTGACGAGAACGGGGACTTTTTCTCCTCCCACTGCATCTTTACCGTTATTCTGCGGCACCTGATCGAACATAAGAAGCTGACAGGAGCGGTGGTCAAGACGGTTTCGACAACCCGCATGGTTGACCTCCTGGCCGAAAAATTCGGATTGGAGCTCTTTGAGACGCCAATCGGCTTCAAGCATATCTGTGAGTTGATGCTGGAGCGTGATATACTCATGGGGGGTGAAGAGTCCGGGGGGTTGGGAGTGAAGGGGCATATCCCGGAACGGGATGGAATCCTGCTCGGACTGCTGCTGCTGGAGGCTGTCGCCGTCAGCGGCAAGGGGCTGCGCCAGTTGCTTGATGAGACTATGGACGATATCGGACATTTTTATTATCAACGAATTGATCGACGTATCGAAAATGCCGCCAAGGAACAACTGGTAGCAAAGCTGCGTTCACATCCACCAACCTCGATTGATGGCCAGCGGGTTGCGTCCACAAATTTCAGTGACGGATTCAAATTTATCTTTGAAAGCGGCGACTGGCTGCTGATCCGTCCGTCTGGGACCGAGCCGGTATTACGTTTGTACAGTGAGGCGGGTTCGCAGGATCAGGTTGAACGCTTTTTGCGCCAGGCCGCAATGATTGCCGCTTGAGGTTAGAGTGGCGGAATAAATTTGCGTATGGTCACTACACGGTTGCGCTGGCGAAAAAAACAGTTATAATCCTGCACGCTGAGTTGTGCGAAAGACCTCGGCTCGCGTAAAACATTCATCCATACCTCTATGGAAAATCACGAAAAGGAGCATACTGCTATGGCAAACATTCTGATTGTTGATGATTCATCCACCATGCGCAAAATAATTTCGAGATCCCTTCGTCAGGCAGGCCTTGTCGTCGATGAAATCTATGAAGCCGGTGACGGTATCGAGGGGTTGGGAGTGATTGCGTCCGGAAAATCCATCCAGTTGATCCTGTCCGACATCAACATGCCGAACATGGACGGCCTTGAATTCGTCAAAGCAGTGCGCGGCAATGGTAATTCAACCCCTATTGTCATGATCACCACGGAAGGGGGCGAAGAGATCATCGCTGAGGCGATATCGAGTGGCGCAAGTGACAGCATCAAAAAACCGTTCACGCCCGATCAGCTTCAGGAAAAACTGGGAGGGCTGTTATGAGCCTTAACTCGGACATCTCTCGCTCAACCAGTTTTACCGAAGAGCAGGTAGCGGGTTACGTGATTGATGCAACCAGGGACGTCTTCTCCACAATGGTCATGATGGATGTGGTTGACGATTTTCCGCTTAAGGAGCCGGTAAGCCGCTTCAAGTGCAGTATCACCGGAATGGTGGGCTTTGCCGGGACTTACTCCGGAGTGATTTCAATTCACTGCCCTGTTACCCTGGCATTGAAAATTACATCCAATATGCTTGGCATTGAATGTGACGAGGTAAACGAAGACCTGAATGACGCTATCGGAGAAATAGCCAACATGCTGGGGGGGAGCGTCAAGCAGGTACTCTCCAAGGGTGGGTTGGATGTCAAGCTGTCCATACCGACCGTGATCTCGGGCGAAGACTATACCGTGAACTCTCTCTCCGACAATGATTGTGTTGTCGTCCCGTTTACCGTTGAAGGGCACACCCTGCTGGTCGGTCTGACGCTGAAGAAAGAAGATTAGCCCATTACTATCATCATCGACTATCGATGACGCACTGTCGTCATACTGAATCTGCACCGGAAGACACTATCTGATGGATGGTTATACAACTCTATACGGGATGCTGGAAACGGCTCTGAAGCAGGCTGGTGAAGAAAGCGGCATGCTGCTGGGTCAAGAACTGTCCATTGCTCTTTTAGATTCGCTTTTGACAAGCAAAAACTCCTATTTCGGAGGGCTTGATGACGGCTGCTTCGTGTTGGGAGTGGACTCGGGAGAGGCCTACAAAGGGCAGTTCTACCTCGTGTTTTCACTGCGCGATGCTATCGTCATGAGCAGCATTCTGCTTGGTATTCCTCCGGCACGTATCCAGGAAAAGAAGCGACTTTCCATTATTGAAAATGATGATATCGACGCATTTTCAGAAATAGCCAACATGGTAAACGGTGCACTCAATACCGTTTTCCAGGGAACGCTTCCCAACAAAGTTCGTCTCAAGCTGTTGTCGCCCAAGAAGTACATTCCTGATATCGACCAACTGACTCCTGAAGAACCAGTGCCGGACGGCGATTTCCTGATGTTCCGCTCCAAGCTGGAAATGCCGGGACAGGAAATGAACCATCTTGATGTTCTTATCCCTGTTGCTCTGGGCAACCTTTTTGACCCGCCGCCGATTGCCGCCGAAGAAGAGAAGGAAGCAGCGGTTGGCACGGAAACGGCAGGTGGCGATGCAGTTGTCGGCGCTGATGAGGAAGCTGAAGGCGTGCCGGCAGCTCCTTCCGGAGTTGACAGCATTATTGTGCTGGAGGACAACGAGGAACAGCGACAGCAGATGGTGGAACTGGTTTCATTTACGGGATATCAGGTTGCCGAGGGAACGCTTAATGCAGATATAAAGGAATTGTTTTCCGGCCGTAATGTAAAATTGGTCATCATCGGTTCGCAAGATGCCGATGATCGCGAATTGTCCGTCTGTATAAAAGTCAATGCCATTCGTCAGGATTTTCCTCCGCCGATCATCATGAGTGCAGAATGCTGGACGAGAACCGCTGTACTGAAAGCGCTTAAATACGGGGCGCGGGATATTATCATAAAGCCCTTCAATGGTGATGATGTGACGACAAAGATCCGCCGCTACTGTAAAATTGTTCCTGCTTGATTTCTAGCGTGCACGATGTTTCTTTTCTGCTCTTTTCGTGAAATTTTAAGGGCTATGCGGGTCTGATATGTCTCAACCAGCTTCACAATCTGCTTTTACGCACTACAGTGGCCGGACATTTGCTTTTGGAGTGTCGCTGCTCGTTCTTGTTCTCATACTGTCCGCCGGACAGGCGCAGGCATCAATTCCCAACCGCCTTTACCGGATAGATATCCGTCCTCATAAAGATTTTACCCGCCTTAAGATAAATCTCGCAGATCCTCCGCGTTACACGCTGGAGGCGATTCCAGGCAACCGTTTGCGTCTTGTCATACAAGATACCGGAGGCACGTTATTTAAAAAGTTCCGGCGCTATTCCGACAAAAACATTGGCGGATTGGTTCTTAAAAAGCGGGGGGAAGCCCTGATGGTTACGTTCCAGGTTTCTCAGCGGGCCGGGTGGCGGGATCTCTCCCGACCTGATATCAGTGCCATAACTCTTGATATTGGCGCCGCTTTCAAGCCGGGGGCGCCGCATCCTTACCTGGAAGGGCGGGAAAAAATCTGGACCGGTGTCGGAAAACTGGTGCGTGACTTCGATCCTCCGCTGAAATCGGAGATTCCATTTTCTCCGACGGATAGCCAGATCCTGAAAAATTTCGCTGCAGAAGATGAACAGAAAGTTTTTATGGCGGCGGAAGCCGCTCTCTACAAGGGAAATCTTACCGAAGCCGAGGAGCTGTTCACCCGTTTCTCCTCGCGAGCGGCTCCGATCAGGGCGTTGGCACTCTATCGTCTTGCCGAGACATGGTACAAGCTGCAAAAGTATCCCCAGGCTCTGACCGCTTTTCGTGAGGCGGAGAAACTGTGGCCGGCTTACCTCGGATTAAACCCGGGAGTCACGTTTTATTATGGTGACAGTATTGCCCGAAGTGGTGAACTGAGCTCCGCACGCACGTTACTTGCCGGCCTTGTCGTGCGGCTTGCTGACAAAGCCTTTGCCCCGGCGCTATTGGTGAGGCTGGGGGATATCCTGACCCGTCAGGGACATGAGAGCGAAGCTCGCGCAATCTACAGCAATGTTGCGGAATATTTCAAAGATAACAAAGCCGGTAAAATGGCGGCAATGCGGGCTGCCGACGGTACATTTCTTCAATCCACCCCCTGGAACTACCGTCCGATCAGTGACGTGTATCTGAACACGTTTCTGCAGAGCGGAGACCTTGACATACGCGAGGAGGCGCACTTTAAATACGTTCTGCTCGAATCGATTCATGGCCAGGCTGGTGAAGCGTTACAGTTATTAATGGGGTTTCAACGAAAATTTCCGCGCGGGGTGTATGCCGCAGTAGTCAGAACCATTAGGGAGGTGCTGGTTGCTGAAGTTTTCCGGGTTACGGACTGGAACAAGAATCCATCCGCTCTCGTGCGGTTTATGGAAGAACAGCAGGAATATCTGGCCAGCTGTGTCGAACAGCCAGGTTTTCTTGCGGCCGTCACTCGAGCCTACAACGAAGCCGGGCGACCGATTGAGCTGGTCAAGTTATTGACCTCTTTGGTGGAGCGTTTGTGGTCGACTTCGGTGGCTCCGGAATTGTATATAAGCATTGTTGACAATGCTGAGTTAATCGGAGATACGGCAAGTGCCGAGCGGGCCGTTAAGGCGTTTCTGAGTAAATTTCCCGGAAACCAGCGAGCACGGCTGATGACAGAACGACTGGGATCAATATATTTCTCAAAAGAAAAATATCAGCAGGTCAAGGATACGCTCCTCTGGTTGCTTAATAAGGGAGAGCGCGCTCAGCGGGCTGAAAGTTATTATCAGCTGGGAAGGTCACTCTGGGCGCTCCAGCTCTATTCTCAGGCCGCCAAATCAATGGATCTTTTTTTAGCAGCATCTTCAGGGCGTGATCCTCGTCTTGTACCGGACGCTTATTTTGTCGCCGGCTCTGCCAGGGAAAGCCTGGGAGATCGAAAAGGTGCCTTGAAGATGTTTGAGGCTGCGCTTAGTTTGCCGGATAACAAGCGCAATGAAGAATTTATCTACAGAGCCGGGGAGATAAACCTCCGACAAGGTAATATCCAGCGAGCAAAGGGATTGTTCGGTCAGCTTGCAAAAAGCGGCAAGGACCCCGATTGGCAGAAGCTTGCCCAACAGGCCCTGTCGTCCCTCGAAACAAAGCCCCCGCTTCCGTAAGACCGTTTAGAAGCCAATTATTTGACTTTGTCAAAAGAATGGCATTTCCCGCGCCATGATTTTTGTTGGTAAATCTCCTGACCACCCTCGTTTTGTGCTCTTGTGCAGACTTGTACGGAGTTGAATATGTAATCAGAACATTGTGGGCGGCGGTACGTTTCTTGCAGAAACGGAGTTTTGGGAGGAGTCGGATATGCAAATAGAAGGCATTTTCAGCAACACCGTTGAGCTGCTGGGGAAGAGTATTGATCTGAGAGCTAAAAATCAGAATTTGATTGCTTCCAACGTTGCCAACGCTGAAACCCCTAACTTTGTGCCAAAGAGCCTGGATTTTGAACAGGAATTGCAGGGTGCACTCAAAAGCCGTCAATCCGGACAGCGCCATTCTTCTCCCCCAAACGCACGTCATATTCCAATTCGAGGTGCCGGAGGCGGAAGTGCTGTCAAATCGGTGTCAGGCACGGTCATCGAAACACCTGCAAAGACTCCCGGCAAAGACGGCAATGCGGTCGAGATTGAAAATGAAATGGGTCGGATGGCTGAAAACCAGATCATGTTTAACGCTTCGGTTCAAATGCTGAACAAAAAATTTGAAGGATTGCGAGCCGCAATCAGGGGGACGTTGTAAATGGATTTTTTCAGCTCCATGAATGTTAGTTCGTCGGCACTTTCCGCTGAGCGGACGCGAATGAACCTGATATCGAGCAATCTCGCCAATGCAAATGCTACCCGGACTCCCGAGGGTGGACCATACAAACGGAAAGATGCCGTTTTTGCTGCGACTCCGGTTGAAAACAGTTTCAATCGGGTCCTTGATGGCGCAACAGCCAAGCAGGTACGGAAAGTGGACGTTTCTGAAATTGTCGAAGACCAAAATCCTCCCCGCCTGCAGTATGACCCCGGGCACCCTGACGCCAATCCCCAAGGATATGTCGCGATGCCGAACGTCAACGTTGTTGAAGAAATGACCGATATGATCAGTGCTTCCCGGTCGTATGAAGCCAATGTCACTGCTGTCCAGGCAGCTAAGGCCATGGCCATGAAAACGCTTGAAATCGGCAAGTAGTAACATCGAAGTTAATCTCCGAGAGGACAATAAGGGCCTGCCCGAAGGCAGGTAAAGTCTCTTGACGGGAACAGGAATTAGAACATACGAGGGGATAATCATGGTAATTTCAGGTATTGAGAGCGGGATCGGGATGGCGAAAGCCTTTCCGGAAACTAACAAGGTCAGTGCATCGTCTACCGCGGATGGAGCGGGCAAGTTTTTCAGCGAACTCGTCTCCAAAGTAAATGATATCCAGGTGCAGTCGGACAAATCGATTCAAGGACTCGCCAGTGGAGAAAACAAAAATCTTCATGAGGTCATGATCGAGGTAGAGAAAGCCAGTATATCATTCCAGTTTATGTCGCAGGTACGCAACAAGGCTCTTGAAGCCTATCAGGAAGTCATGAGAATGCAGGTGTAGCACAATTTAGCAGTGGCTTGTCACTGTTCAGTCAGTAATATATCGAAAGGAATATAAACCTCACCAATGCCAGAAGGAATTCGAAGACTCATAGAGCCTTTTCTCGCGCTTTCGCCCGGAAAGCAGATGCTGATAGCTGCCGTAGCTTTTTTGTCTGCAGCAGCATTTGCTATCCTGATTTTTGTCGCAAACCGTACCGATTACCGACCGCTCTTCACCAATCTGACCTCTGAGGATGCCGGAGAAATTGTCAAAAAGCTGAAGGATGCCAAAACACCCTATCAGATTACAGCTGATGGCAAGGGTATCCTTGTGCCGTCCGATAAGGTTTACGAACTTCGACTGACGCTGGCGTCAGAGGGGATTCCACAGGGTGGTGGCGTTGGGTTCGAAATTTTTGACCGTAAGAATTTCGGTATGACGGAGTTTGTTCAAAAACTCAACTATCAGCGTGCCCTGCAGGGTGAACTATCCCGGACGATTGCACAGCTTACCGGAGTAGAGCAGGCACGTGTCCATCTGGTCATACCGGAAAAATCACTTTTCAAGGATAATGAAAAAC
>Ga0172380_10005063_pt1 | contig 16315 bp, 16 predicted proteins | sample Leawe162metaG_FD_119747 | JGI IMG/M metagenome (GOLD analysis project Ga0172380, IMG submission 119747) | Leachate microbial communities from a municipal landfill in Southern Ontario, Canada - Leachate well 162 metaG | ecosystem: Engineered > Solid waste > Landfill > Unclassified | place...
CAGGATGGCCGGTCCGGAAAGGCCGCGGTGAGTGACTAGCAGTTGATCGCGAAATTCCGGCCGGCTCGTCCCGCAGCGTGTGGCGGCAGCAAGAGACGATCCGGAGAGTGGATTCAGATGCGCCAGCGTTTCCGGAGCCAGCGCCAGGGGTACCAAGCCAGGTTTGGGTGCCACCACCGTCATGGCGAACTGTTCCGCGACCCGGTAGCCGAAAGGGCTCGCGCCAATTTTCGGGACGGCCAGGCCGCCGCTGGCGATCACTAGCGACTGGCAGTGGAAGCGTCCGTGATCTGAGTCGATGGAGTAGCCATCCTCATTCGCGCGGCGTTCGATGCCATTGACCTGACAGGGGAATGCCCATTGCACGCCGCCGCCGTCGCAGCCGGCGCGCAGCATGTCGATGATCTCCTGTGCCGATCCGTTGCAGAACAGTTGGCCGTGTTCTCGCTCGTGATAGGCGATGCGACGACGCTCGACCATCGCGATAAAGTCTAGCGGGGAGAATCTGGCGAGCGCCGAGCGGCAGAAATGTGGATTCTGCGAGAGGTAGTTTGCCGCAGAGACTTCGCGGTTGGTGAAATTGCAGCGCCCGCCGCCGGATATGCGGATGCGTTCGCCGAGCTTTTCCATGTGATCTATGAGCAGCACACGCCGGCCACGCCCTCCAGCTTGCATGGCGCACATCATGCCGGCGGCGCCGGCACCGATCACGATGACATCGAAGTGCAAGAGGTCGTCCTGGCTAACTCACCGCAACTTGGTCTTGGCAGCCAGACGCTTCGATAAGGTGCGGGCGAACTCCAGGACGGTCGGCACTTTGTCCCGTGCGGCTATGCCGGGGTGCTTGAGTGTGCTGACCGCCACCGCGGCTATGGCATAACTGCCCGATGAATCGAAAACCGGGGCGCCCTGGCAGCGCATTCCTTCCCGGGTTTCCTCATCGTCTATGGCCGAGCGGCATGTTGAGCGACAACAGTTTTATCATGTCGACCCATTGAAGCCTGTTCAAGTCAGGAAGTCAGTATGGTCAAGACCGCCTGAGCGTGCTCTGCCGCATCCCGCCCGAGAAGGGTTAAATAACCGCCATCTGCTTGCGTTAGAAGACCTTTATCGTGCAAACGTTTGGTGGCGGCGATCACCGTGGGTTCCGCATTCTTGTGCACCTTCACCCCCTGCTGCGTGGTCGCCAGGTCGTAGCGGACCAAAGCGTTCAATTCATCGATCAGATCTCGGGTATAGGGCATGGAAATCTCCGCATGGTCATTAAGTGTGTCGGTCCAGTGTGATCGTGCCGAGATTAAACCACTAGCGCCATGCGGAATAGAACGCTAACGCTTCTTGGGTGGCCACATCCCCACTTCCTTGTAGAATTTCTCGGCACCGGGGTGGTAGGGAACGACGCTGGCTTCGGACATGGCACGCGGCTCGAAGGTCTTCAAGTACTGCGTCGATGCCTCCAGCATGGGCTTGTTCTCATAAATGGCCTTCGTCGCCTTGTAGACCACATCATCGGGGACTTTGCTGTTGCTCAGCAAGAAGCCGCTATAAACCATCACGCGGGTGGGGCCGACGACGCCGGGAACGGCGGAAGAGGGTTGGAAGACCTGGAGGTAGGCGCTGGGAAATATTTTGTGCATCGCCGCTATTGCTTCGGGTGTATCGGGCATGGGCAACAGGCGTAGGCCGCCATGTGAAGCGAGCGTTACATTAACTTCAAGCGCTTTCGCGCAGCCGATGCAGATCATCGCAGCGTCCACCTTGTCTTCGCCGAGCGCCTCCATCCCCTTGATGTAGTTTGCTACGGGGTATTGTTTCATGTCGTCGGTGGATAGGCCCGCGGTGGACAGCATGGCATTCTGCTGCAAGCGCATCGAGGCTTGCGCCGTGAACTGGCTGGGCATGCGCATGCCCTTGAGGTCCTTGATCGATTTGATCGGCGAATCATTGAGCACGGCGATACCGATGGGAACGACAAACGCGACCCCGACCAGGCGAATTTCGGGGTTCTTGTGGCCAGTGAAGTTCTCCAGGCCCAAATAGGCATTGGCCACGTCCAGCGAGCTCGCTATGGCGAATTCGACCTCGCTACGGTTGAGTATAGGGATGTACACCGAAGATCCCGACATGGGCTGGACGCGGGTGGTCAGATCGGCCTTCTGCTGCATGACTCCGGAAATCGCAGTTCCGACCGCATAAAAACTGGAGCCTTGCGAAAGCGTCGCGATTCCGACGACCTGCGCGTGGGCCATCGTTGCCAGGCAGAGCATTGCTAGAGTGCTGATCAAAGATTTTAGCGAAACCATGTTTTCCCCTTATTTTTCGAAAGCAGTTTTAAATTTACGAATCGAGGCGCAATCCTATACTATAAGTTTTGCTTCATGTGATTTTTTCTCGGAATTTTATTTTCCAGAGAGTGGGTGTCGCTGTTAATTTCTTCATCCAAAGTGCTGACTGATTTGTCCCTTATTCTGCCTGAAGGTGAAGCGTAGTCCGACGATTAGCGGTGCTAGGGCAAGAATCAGAAATGCCGCCGGATAGCCCAATCCGGCGCCGACGATTGATCCGAACAGCGGCGGCCCTGCGACCACTCCGAAAAAGAAAAAGAACACCGAGCCGCCAGTGGCCAGGCTGGCTTTTCCCGGCGCTGCCAGGCGCGCTACCTGGGCCAGATGTACGCCGTTCCAGCCGTTTGCCGAGGTACCGAATAAGGCGCATACCGCCAGCAAGGCCGGGGTTGACCAGGCCGTCGTGAATGTCGCGACAAGGGCAGCGCCCGTGGCCATGAATAGACCGAGCAGTCCGAACATGCGGTTCGGCGAAATCCAGCGATCCGCCACAGTGCCACAGACAATGCGCCCGATAATGCCGCCAGCCTGCGCTACTGCCAGCATGATGCCCGCCTGTACCAGCGGCAAACCGAGGTCGCTTACCAAGTAGGTGACCAGGTAGCCGGTCAGGCAAAACTGCATCGCGGCATAGAACACCGAGGCGAAGGCCAGGGCACGGATCTGGGCAGAGGCTAGCACCAGCTTGAGCGGAGCGACGACTGCAATGAAGTTCATTCTCAAGTGCGGTTCGTGGTCGGTATCGAGAGCTGAACGCAAGGGCTGAGCCAGCGCTGCCACAGCGATGCAAATCAGCGCTACCACGGCGAGCGCCACGCGCCAGCCAGCCGTTACCACTAGGGGCGGCACCAATAGTCCCGCCAGTGATCCGCCGAGCGGTACGCCGGCCTGCTTGAGCGAGAATATCAGGCCGGTGAGATGCGCGGGTGTGTTTCTGGCCAGGATATGAGAGCTCGCAGGCGTGATCGGGCCGCAGCCCAAGCCGATCAGGATCGCCCCGATGACCAGCGCCGGCGGTGCGGCCAGTGTTGCCGTGGTCAAGCCTGCGGCGCAGAGCAGCAGACCGGCTTGGCTGATGCGGATGGCGCCGAAACGCAGGACTAGCGAGCTGCCGACTACACAGGAGATCATTGCCGAAAATGAAATGATGGCGACGAACACGCCGATATAGGTTGCCGATAAGCCGACATCGACTGCGGCTGTCGGCGCCAGCACCGGTACCGTCAACATGGAAAGCGTCGTCATCACCTGGATGGCTAGAGTGACCAGCAGTGGACCGAGGGTATTCTTCATGGTCATTCTTGAAAAACATGCAGGGCTTCCCGGGGAGATTCCACCGCGAACTTTGCTTCACTCTTGATGAAGCCAGGAAGAGGGAGTATAAACGAAACGGTTGAGTGGCTGGCCCCTCGGCTATTCAGTTGCATGAAGGGAGCAGAGAAATGACGATCGATTCCGTATCCTCCAGTAGCAGCACCCTTAGCCCATCCCTCCGGCCGCAACAGCAGGCTGATCAGGCCAAACAGGCAGAACTGGCCAAGCAAGCAGAACGGTCTAAGCAGGCCGAAGAGAAATCCGCAACGAGTCAGGTGGCCCAAGAACCCAAGCCCAAACCCGTTGTAAATACCCAGGGTCAGACGACCGGATCGGTTGTGAACACCACGGCTTGATCGCCGCTCGGGATCTGACGACGGTTTCGAGTCATCCTTCCTTCGTCGTACCCCTCGATCAAGCAGAGCGCATGGGTCCTGGCAATTTCATCATCCTGATGGGTGCGCTGGTACTCGCTTCCTCCTTAGCCGGTTGCGCCGTAGTTGCCGTTGCCGATGCGGCAGTGACCGTGGTGGCAACTGCGGTATCGGCAGGGGCCACGGTGATTGGCACAACGGTTGATGTTGCGGCTGCCGGCGTCAGTGCGGTTACGCCCGGGGGTAGTCCCAAGAAATGACGACTGGCGGCGGCACACTGTATTCGCAGGGCTTGCCGTTCGAGAAACGGCTCGGCTCAGCTACATGTCTCTGCCTTTAACCAGACGTCCCCTCCTCTCGCTCGGCTTAGCGCCCTTCCTCGCCATGTCGTCACTCGGCCTGGCAAGGGTGGCGTTACTGCCGGAGGTTGTTTCTGGGGCGTCCAGGCCGCGTTTCAGCATGTCAAAGGGGTGGTCTCGGCAACTGCAGGTTACTCGGGCGGCTCTGCCGACAACGCACAATACGAAGCGGTGAACACCGCGACAACCGGGCACGCGGAATCCGTCAAGTTCGTCTTTGACCCGGCCAAGGTTTCATACGGACAATTATTGCAGGTGTTCTTTTCCGTGGCCCACGGTCCGATTCATCTCAATCGGCGGGGCCTTGATACGGGAAATCAATACTGTTCGGAGATTTTCTATGCAAACGACGGACAAAAACGGCTCGCCAGTGCCTACGTCGATCAGTTGGGGCGAGCCAAAGTCTATGTTCAGCGCATCGTGACCAAGTTGGCGTCGTTACAGGCGTTCTATACCGCCGAAGCCTATCACCAAAACTAAGTGGCACTTCATCCGAACGAAATGTACTTCGTCTTCAATGATCTGCCGAAGCTGGCAAGGCTCAAGGCGCAATTTCCCGCGCTCTACCAGAGTAAAACCCCGAACTGATCCACCGCTATTAGCGGTTGTAGTTATCGAGGCAGCGCTTCAAGGCGTCGGCACTGTCACCGCCGACCGTCAGTTCGCAATTTCCGGTCTTGGCTGGGGCGGAGGGTTTGAACGTAGCGGTCTGCGAGGGCTGGCTGGTTCTGGCGGCGGCGCTTTTCGGGGCATCTTGCTTTGCCGCCTTGCTCACAGGGGCAGACTCCTTCTCTGGACTTTCCTGCAAGCGATTGTTCGCTTCGCTCAATTTCGCGCGCTGCCTGTCGAGCTCTTTCATGAGTTCGGCGATACGTGTGGCTTTTTCCTGGTTTTCCAGGTTATATGCGCTTATCTCCTCCATCTTGTTTCTTATTTTCTCGGACTGATCGGAGAGAACTTTCGATAACAAGCTGTATGCGAAAGTCATCGCAACGATGGCCGTCACGAGCATCAGCATGACGCAGATGAGGATCTGACGAAGGCGGCTTGGCGGCACGACGGCTTCGACCACTTTTTTCGGCTCTGTGGCAAGTTTGCTTCCCACCCGCTCCTCGCGCTTTTCCTCCTGACCCCCGGCGCGCATCTTAAGCCGCACTAATGATGCGATGATCGCATCAAGGAAGACCACGACCCTGGCCTTGAGTTTTTCCCTCAGGCGCGCGTGCCAGCCCGGACGAGCCGAGCCAGCCTCTTCAAGAGGATCCTCTTCTCGTTGCCGGAGATGGGGATCTTCAGCGGGATTTTCTGTGGGTTCGTTCAAGTCAAGTCAAGTCTTAGAAGTTAGCCTAGACGCAGGAAATAACGGCTGCTACTCAGGATACTTGAGATAGTGGCGGAGCAGGCATTTCCGTTCAACCTTGCAGCCCACCCTTGCGGTCGATGTTCTAGCCATGTAAAATTTCCATATATTGATCAGACATCTGTATAGCTCTCCAAGCGACAATTTAGGAAGAGGGACATGAGCATGCCGTCACGCGAGGAACTACCGATCTTTTACTCTGAAGACTGGCGCTCCTGGAAAGACCCGGAAAGCCCGGAGTTCTTCGATCCGACCCATTACTTGCTGGATCGCCAAGTCCTCGGTGGGCTTGGCGAAAAAATTGCGGTCATCTGCGATGACCGCAATCTTTCCTATCGCGAATTGCTCGCAGAGACCTGTCGCTTCGCCGACGGTTTCGCCGCGATCGGCTGTGCGCGTGAATCGCGCATGCTGTTCTTCGCCACCGACAGCGTCGAGTATGTCGCTAGTTGGCTCGGCGCGGTGCGTGCAGGGCTGGTTCCTGTCGTTGTCTCCGATGCGCATAAAGATCACCACCTGAAGTACTTCCTCGAAGATACTGCGGCAGCGACGCTCTATATCGACGAGGAGCAATTGCCTAAGTTACTCAGCATTGCGGGAGAACTGCCGAAGACCCTTTCACGAATCCTGGTCTGTGGCTCTGCCGGATCGATTCGCGGTAGGGTTGCCGTAGCAGAGATCATCGAGTTGGACGAACTGAGGGCGAAAGGGACGGAGAACTTTATTGGCCTGCCGCGCCACCGCCACGACATCTGCTATATGTTTTACTCCGGCGGTACCACCGGTACGCCCAAGGGCATCATCCACCTGGCTCATGATTTCCTGATCGTGCCAGAACGCCACGGGGCGTTCTGGGAATTCCAAGAAGACGACATCGTTCTCGCCACATCGAGGAAATACTTCACGCACGGCCTGTGGCCGGGGCTGCTGATCCCGCTCTACTGGGGCGCCACCTGTATTCTTTCACGTGAGCAGTTTTCCGGTGAAGTACTCGTCAACCTGATCGAGAAATATCGTCCCAGCAAGCTGGTGACCGTGCCGACGTTGGTCAAACTGTTGCTCGTTGAAGTCGCGAAGAGGGGCAGCAAGCCTGATTTCGCTTCGCTGAAGTTCGTCGTCGCCGCCTCGGAAAAAATGGCGCCCGAATTGTTCGAGCGCTTCCATGAAGTATTCGGCATCGAACTGATGGATTCGATCGGCAGTTCGGAAGTCACCTATGAATGGATCGCCAACCGCCAGAAGGAGTTTCGCCGGGGAAGTCTCGGCAAGCCAGTGTTCGGCGTCGAAATCAAACTCACCGATGAACAGGGTCGGGAAATCAAAGAGCCGAACCAGGTCGGCGATGTCTGGGTCGGCAGCGTCACCCGCTGCTTGTTCTATTGGCGCAAGCTGGAACAGACTCAGAGTACCTTCCATGGCCCGTGGACGCGTACCGGAGATCAGCTCTATTTCGACGAGGACGGTTTTTTCTGGTTTGCCGGACGCGGCGATGACGTGTTCAAGGTGAAGGGGCTGTGGGTTTCGCCGATCGAGGTCGAGGCGGTGATCACCAGCCACCCCGAGGTTCTGGAAGCGGCGGTGATCGGCGTGGAAGCGAAGGATGGCTTGATAGTGCCAAGGGCCTTCGTAGTGTTGAAAAATCGGGCGCTTGATGAGAAAGGGCAGAAGGCGCTCGCGACAGAACTCGGCGAACTGATACGGAGCAAGATCGGCGGCTACAAGGTGCCGGACCGGATCGAATTCGTCGAGTCGCTACCTCGCACGCCGCTGATGAAAATCAGCCGGCGCGCACTGCGAGATGTGCAGAATAGTGGATAGAATGCCGCGTTTCCGATGAAGAAAGGGCCCTAGTTCAGGGCCCTTGTTCTTTATGGATCAGAAGCTTATCAATCCTTGAAGCCGTATTCCTTCCAGCGCCGATTGACCAGGTCCATGTCCTGCTGGAGCGGGCGCACGCTCGGCGGATAACGTTCGCCGCCATACTGCTCCTGCGGCTCGAAATCCAGGTTCACCGTGGCATCGATCAGCACCCGGCACCACTTGCCGGTGCCGGACTTCTGCACGTCGCGGTACTCGAGCCGGGTGCTCGGGTCGAGCGCGGAGCCGAAGGTGCCCGGCACGAAGATGATGTCGTCCTCGGCGGCATTGACGCGGTAGGCGAAGGCCCAGTCGAGGGCGGCGTAATCATGGATGTCGATGTCCTCGTCCACCACCCAGACATGCTTGTAGCGGGCGTGCGCGGCGTTCGTGCCCCAGACCGCCATGGCCGCTTGCTTGGCCTGGCCGCGGTAGCGCTGACGCATCTGGATGATCAGGGTGGTACCGTTGTTCGCGGCCGGGCAATGCACGTCGGTGATGCCCGGAACGCCGGAACGCTCGAGGATGTTCCAGGCCAGCGCGGCGCGCTGCACCGAACTCATGATGCTGTTCTCGTTGAGCATCTTCGGCAGCGTGCCCTCGACGGTGCCGCGGAAGATCGGATTGTTGCGGTGGGTGATGGCCGTGACGCGAATGCTGTGCCGCGGCGCCCGGTCGCCACCGAAGTAGCCGGTGTATTCGCCGAAAGGCCCTTCCATCTCGAAGGTCTTCGGATCATTGGAGATATAGCCCTCGACCACGATCTCGGCGTTGGCCGGGACCATCAGCGGCACGGTTTCGCATTTCACCAGCTCCACCGGCTCGCCGCGCAGCGCCCCGATGACGTCGTACTCCGAGACGTCGGGCGGGATCGGCGAGGAGGCGATGAAGGGCAGGGACGGCTCCCAGCCGTAAACGCAGGCCACCGGCATCTCCTGGCCGCGATCGGTCCATTTCTGGAAATCGCTGCCCCAGTTCTGGGCCGGCCAGATCAAGGACGGCAGGGTGTTCTTCTGCCCGATCATGCCGCGGTAGATGCCGACGTTGAGGCGGCCGCTGTCCGGGTCGGAGGTGACCGTGCCTTGCATGGTGTTGATGTATCGGCCGCCATCGAGACGATGCCACCTCGGCGCCGGAAAGTCGAACAGGTTGATGTCGTCGCCCTTGAGGATGTTTTCCCGCACCGGACCGTCGCCGACGATCTTCGGCGCAAGACGTCCCGAGTAGGCCTTGCGCGCCGCCTGGACGAGGTCGCCAATGGGGGCGTCCTTCTTCAAGCCGAACATCATCGCCACGCGCGAATAGTTCGACAGGCCGCCGGTGAACACCCGGGTGCAGCGGCCGTTCTGGTAGCCCGTGATGTTGTTGAAAAGCAGCGCCGGACCGTTGCCCGTGCCGAAGTTCTTGCGCGTTATCGTTCCGAGCTCGCAATCCCAATTCACCTCGGCATTGATTTCATGCAGTTCGCCTTCCTTGCGGAGATGGTCGATCCAGCCGCGCAAATCACCAAATGACATACGATACCCCTTCGCTGTGGATTACAAGCAAGCCAAAACAGAAATCATCATACATCTGTCTTCGTCGCTTGTCATTCCCTGCGAATACGGGCTCTCATTTCCTGAAACGCGGGATTAACGCTTCTTGGGAGGCCATTCACCGACTTCCTTATAGAATTTCTCAGCCCCGGGGTGGTAGGGAACAACACTCGCCTCATCCATCAGGCTCGGCTCGAAACTTTTCATTACTGCCGAGGTACTTGTGAGCACCTGCTTGTTCTCATAAACCGCCTTGGTCGCCTTGTACACCAGCTCATCCGGTGTTTTCGTGCTGCTCACCAGAAAAGCGCTGTACACCATCACGCGGGTGGGGCCTATGATCCCGGATAAGGCAGTCGTTGGGCACCGCGATGCCTATCGGCAAAGCGAACATGACCCCGACGAGACGCATGTCGGTGTTCTTCCGGTCCTTGAAGTTATCGACGCCGGTGTAGGCATTGACCACGTCAAGCGCGTTCAGCAGTCCGAACTCGACTTCTCCGCGGTTGACCAGCGGTGCGTAAGCGGAGGAACCCGACATGGGCTGGACCCGAGTAGTCAGATGGCCTTTTTGCTGCATGACCTCCGCGACCGCGACCCCGGCCGAATAATAAAGAGAGCCTTGCTAATTGGTCGCCAGTCCGACGACCTGGGCCTGTGCCATTGCCGCGGTACAGGACAGGACTGCTGCAATGATCAAAGTTTTGAACAAAACCATGCTGTCTCCTCCAATATGTTACGGGGTGAAATCAATGCATGACGGAACCGCCGTCGACGACCAGCACCTGCCCGGTCACGAAGTCACTCTCCGGCGAACACAGATAGATCAACGTGCCGCACAGGTCTTCGGGCGTGGCTTCGCGCTTGATGGCGCGACTGGCGATGTTGTTGTTGAGTGTCGAGCCTTTCCAGTCGGCATGGGCACGCACCCCCTCGCTCATGACCAGGCCGGGCGCCAGGGTATTCACCCGGATCCCGTCATCGCCGAGTTCTCTTGCCAGGCAGCGGGTCATGGCGATCACCGCCCCTTTCGAAGTCACGTAATGCAACAGCATGGGGGCGCCCTTGAAGACGGTGCCCGAGGCGATATTGACGATCTTGCCGTATTTTTTCTTGCGCATTTCCGGCGCCGCCGCCTTGGCGCATTCGAATGACCCTCGGACATTGACCGCCATCACCCGGTCCCATTCAGCGCTGTCGATTTCCTCGAAAGGCTTCAGTGCCAGCTGTGCGAATAGACCGGCATTGTTCACCAGGATATCGAGGCTGCCGAATTGCCGCACCGTCTCGGCCACCATATTCCTCACCGAGACCGCATCGGTCACGTCCAAAGACACGGAGCTCGCCTTGCCTCCCGCGGCGACGATGGCCTGCGCCACCGGCACGGCGTCTAGCCGGTCCCCGAGCATGACCGCCGCGCCCTCGGCCGCCAACGCCCTGGCGTATTGCGCGCCTATGCCTTGAGCCGCGCCGGTCACGATGGCCACTCGCCCGTTCAGCCGTCCTGTAGAATTCATGTCGATAAGCTCCCTATAAGTTAAATGAACTGACGCCGAAGGGCGGGCAGATTAGTCGAGGCCAAGAAACTTGTTGCTGAAACCCGGGTCATTGAGCAGCGCGTCGCGCTCGCCCTCCAATACCGTCCGGCCGTTCTCGACCACATAGGCCCGGGCGCTGAAATCCAGCGCACGATGCACATTTTGCTCCACCAGCAGCATGGTCACCCCACCCTCGGCGATACTCCGCAAAGTCTCGATGATTTCCGCGATGATTTTCGGCGCCACCCCGATGAAAGGCTCATCCAGCAGCAGCAGCTTGGGCAATGACATCAAGGCGCGGCCGATGGCGACCTGCTGCTGCTGACCGCCGCTGAGCTCTCCGGCATTTTGCTTTTGCTTCTGCTTCAGAATCGGAAACAAGGTGAACATCTTTTCCATGTTCTCTTCGAGACCGGCCCGTGCCTGCTGCGTATAGGCTCCCATGGCCAGGTTTTCGAAAACACTCATGGCCGGAAACAAGTGCCTGCCTTCGGGGACCAGTGCGATTCCTGCCGCCACCGTGGCCGCGGTGGTGTGGTTCTTCAGCGGCGCCCCGGCATAGACGAGCGAACCTTCACTGAGCGGATAGAGTCCGACGATCGCACCCAGGGTGGTCGACTTGCCTGCGCCGTTGGCGCCGAGCAGGGCCACAAGTTCCCCTCGCTCGACACGCAAGCTCACGTCCCACAACGCCCGCAGCTTGCCGTGATCGACGGCGATATTCTTCAGCTCCAGCATCAATGCGCCCTCGCCACGGTTCCGCCAAGATAGGATTCGAGCACGCGTTCATTGGTGACGACTTCGTTCAACGTTCCATCGGCGATCACCGCGCCCTGCTCCAATACGACGACGCGGTCCACCACCTGCGCCAGCGCCGAGAAGATGTGCTCGACCCAGATCACCGTGATGCCGTAGCGGTCGCGGACATGGCGGATATGTTCGACGAAACGCATCACTTCGGAAGAGGCGAGACCCGATGCGACCTCGTCGACGAGCAGCAGCTTGGGTTTGCAGGCCAGCGCCCGGGCAAACTCCAAGGCCTTTTTTTCCTGCAGCGACAGGGAATCGGCACGGCTCGTCAATCGATGCTCCAGTTCAGCGTAAGCGACGAATTCGCGGGCCTGGAGAAAGGCCTGTTGCGAAGAAAGCTTGGTATCGTGGAACATCAGCGGGATGGCGATGTTTTCCTGTACGGTCAGGTCGTTGAAAGGGCGCGGAATCTGGTGCGTGCGGCCGACGCCGAGCCGGGCAATCTCGTCGCGGCGCAATTCGCTCAAGTCTTTTCCGGCGAGGCGTATCCTGCCCGCCGTAGGGTCAAATACCCTGGAGATGCAGTTGAACAAGGTGGTCTTGCCCGAGCCGTTCGGCCCGATCAAGCCGACGATCTCGCCCTCCATGATTTTCAGGTTGACGTTATCGACAGCCACATTGCCGCCGAACTCCATGCGCAGGTTCTCGCATTCCAGGAGAGGCTTGCTGCGATTCACCTGGATTGCCGGCAGGGGGAGCGTGTCTGCAGTACTCGCTTTGTTGCCGCTCTTTTCTTCGACGATGTATTCATGATGTTCCTGGCTCAAGGCGCCGAACCAGCGCGAGTTGCGCAACCAGGGTGCCCGCAATATGCCGCCGGGCATGAAGCGGCCGATCAGCAGGATGATGGCGCCGTAGACCGTCGCTTGCAGCGATTGAATGTTGACCAGCAACCATTGCTGGATGCAGGCGAGAACGATGACCCCGACTAGCGGCCCCCAGCGCAGTCCGGAGCCGCCCAGCAGCACCATGGCGATAGGTATCAGCGCGACGTTGAGGCCGAATACCGTGGGTGGGTCGATATAGCTCATCTGCCATGATTGAATAGCCCCGGCGAGCGAGGCGAAGGCCGCGGAGAGCGCCAGTACCTTGATCTTGATCGGCAGGATGCGTACACCCAGCACCTCGGCGACCTCTTCGTCGTTGCGTATGCTCTTCAGGGCATAGCCGAAACGGATGCTGTTGATCCAGACGGTCGAAAAGAAGGCCAGTACGCAGACGCCGAGGGCAATGAGATAGGAGGCCTTGAGCACGCTTTGGATAGGCAGCACGATGCCGTCACCACCGTTGGTGATGGACGTCAGGTTGAATGCCAGGATCTCCGCCAGAGGCAGCAACGCCAGCGTGGCGAAGGCAAAGTAGTCGCCGTGCAGGCGAAACAGCGGCACGGCGACCGCCACTGCGATCAGGATGGTGATTGCTGCGGCGACAAGCATCGCGAACAGCGCCGGATAATGGGCGACCAGCGCGATCGAGAAGACGTAGGCGCCGACGCCATAAAAGCAGTAGTGGCCGAGATTGACATAGCCCATCTCGCCCGAGACCCAGTCCCAACTCTGGCCGAGAATATAGGCAATCAGGATGGTGAAAGTAAAAGTGACCAGGTAAGCGTTGCCGAGAAAGGGCAGCGCGGCGAGCGCGGCGATGAGGACTGCGGGCAACAGCCATTGCCTGAAATGGGCTGCACTCATGCCGATTTCTTTCCGAAGCCCTGGGGTTTCGCGACGAGAATCAGCAGCATGAGGATCATCGAGAGCGCCGGGGCCCACTCCGGCTTCCACAACAGCGATGTCATGCTCTCCGCCACCCCGAGCAATATCCCGGCGAGCAGCGCTCCGCGCAGGTTGCCGACGCCGCCGACGACGACGATGGTGAACGCTTTCACGGTCAGGCCGAAGCCCATGTAAGGGCTCACCGGAAAGGAAATCGCATAGAGTACGCCGGCGATCGCCACCGTCGTCGAGCCGAAGGCGAAGGTCAGGGCCTTCAGCCGCGTGCTGTTCACGCCGCAGATCAGCGCGCCCACCCGGTTCTCGGTGACCGCACGGAGCGCGCGGCCGAACCAGGTCCGGGTGAGGAGCAGATGGATGGCCAGCATCAGTCCGGTGATGCCCAGGAGAATCTTGACCTGGGCACTCGAAACCACGATGGCGCCTATCTCGAAGGCTTCGAAGTCCAACTGAATGTTTCTTTGCGTGGCGCCGGCCATCACCGCGGTGATGTCGCTGAGCATCAGCAGGGCGCCCACGGTCACGAGAACGGTCCCGACGGTGGATTCGAAATGGTTACGGCGTCCCAGCGGATGCAGCAAGGCCATGTAGAACAGGTAGCCGAAGACGAAAGTCGCCGCTGCCAGAAGCAGCGCGATGAAAACCGGGTGGAGGTGATAGCTGGCATAAATCAGGCTCGCCACCACGCCGCTGACGGCCAGCAAGGTGCCGTGGGCGAAGTTGAGGATGCGCACGATGCCGTAGATCAGCGACAGGCCGAATGCCACCAGGGCGTACACCCCGCCCAGCAGGACGCCGCCAATGAGAACTTGGATGATCACATCCACTGTCATGTCATTCCCCGGAGTTTTTGCTGCGAACACCACCACCCTCCGCTCGACGGCGGAAGGCGGTGCGCTTGAAGTCCTTGCTTACTGCCAGCTCGGGGAGGGCCAGATGACCTTGGTCGATGCCGCTTCCGGCGGCCAGACGATGCGCGGCTTGGCATTTTGCATCTGCACCGTGAACGCGCCGGTCTTCGGTTGGCCGTGATCGTCGAAGACGATGTCGCCGGCCGGTGACTTGAAGGTGCCCTTGAAGAGGGCTTCCTTGACCTTCTCACGATCGATCGCGCCGGCCTTCTCGATGGCCTGAACCATGACGAGATAGGAATTCAGCCGGCCGAGAGTGAAAATGTAGTCGAACATGTCGAGGTCGGAGCGCTTCAGCACGGTTTCTATCATGTCGCTGTAAGGGCCCTTGACGCCCGGATACCAGGGCAGCTCGCCGGTCATCCCCTCGACGTCATTGCCGACCTGCTTCTGCACCGAACCGTTGAGAAGCGCATGGTGGACGTCCATGGCGTGTACTTTCAGGCGGCGCATCTGCTGAATGAGCGGCACCGAGGGCCCGTCGAAGGAACTGATGTAAACGATATCCGGCTTGGCTGCCCGCATCTTGGATATGATGGACGTGAAATCCTTCAGATCCGACGGGAAGGTGTCCTCGCCGACGATCTTCAGTCCCTGCGCTTCGGCCTTCTTCGACCACACCCCGGTAATCGCCTTGGTCACGGGGTTGTCCTGGGTGACGAAGAGTATCGTCTGCGGCTTGGGGTTCATCTTCGAGAGCATGTCGAAATAGCGCTCGGACCAGCGCGCCACGGTCGGCGCCGGGGTTGCCCAGAAGTACTTCAAGCCGCGCTCGAAGAAGGAAGGGGTGGCGACGTTGCCTGCCACGATGGGAATCCTGTGCTTCTCGGCGATGGGCGGAACGGGGCCGGCGACTGCCGACCAGTCAGGACCGACGAAGAAATCGACCTTGTCGACCGAAGCCATCTTTTCGTAGAGGGACACCGCCTGGGACGGCACGCTTTGGTCGTCGTAGATGACGAACTTGATCGGCACTTTCTTTTTGCACGCCTTGACCTCTACGCCGCCGGTCTTGTTGATCTCCTCCGCGAAGACCTCCGTCATCTTGCGCCAGTGGACGGTGAGCGTGGAAAACGGCCCGGTCTCCGAGATCGTGGTACCGAGAACGATAGGTTCGTTGCAAGAACCGATCGTGGCAAAGGATTGCGTCGGCAATAAAACAAAGCACGTGGCGGCAGCAACTGCGATAAGTCTTGTCAAAGTCATTTTGTCCCCTCCTTTGTGAATTATGACTGAACCGACACCGGTATCCTTTGGGGCTCTTATGCGCTTCGCACTCGAACTTCCAACTCCCGCTTGCCGGCGGCACTTATTTGTAGTTTCGTTCTAAACACTATATTTTAAATGGGAATATTAAACAAGATAGTTTCAAGCGCCGAGCGTCGGGACTCGCCCCAGCAGACCACGCCTCGCCTACCTGGGTGCGGCTGAGGGCATTGGGCCCAGCCGGCTCTTCAGGTCGAAATCCGCACGCTCGACTTCCTCCGCCGTGATCGCCAGCCCCTGCGTCATCGCACGTCGTGCGGCAATGAAATCCGCGGGGCGGTTCATGCTTTCCACGCCGAGCAATGCCGAGCCGCGGAAGCAGAATACCGAGAACGAACCGCCGTTCGGGTCGCCCTTGATGATCGTCCGGTCGTGGCCCCGCGTCAAACCGACGATCTGCAGTCTGAGACTGCCCTGCTCGCTCCAGAACCAGGGCAATCCGGCGAATGCCTGCGCCCGGCCGAGGATGGCTGCGGCGACGGTGCGCCCCTGCTCCGTGGCGTTGGGAACGGACTCGACGCGGACAGCATCGCCTCCGGCGTAACGCGAGGGAAAACAGGCGCAATCGCCGATGGCGAAGATGCGTTCGTCGCGGGTGCGCAGGAAACCGTCCACCACGATGCCGTTTGCCGTCTCGAGTCCGGCAGCTTCGGCGAGTTCGACGTTGGCCGCGATGCCGATGCAAACGAGGGCCAGCGCGGTTTCGATCACTTCACCGGTGGACAAGGTCAGCGAGGCAAGGCGCCCGCCTTCGCCTGCGATGCGGGCAACCGTCGTCCCGCACAGTATCCTGGCGCCGGCGTTCTCATAATGACGACGGAAAAATTCCGACAGTTCATTGCTCGCCACGCGCGCGACGAGGCGCGGCGCGGCTTCGACGATGCAGGTCGCGATACCGCGGGAAAGGTCGATGGAG
>Ga0172380_10005064_pt1 | contig 16315 bp, 17 predicted proteins | sample Leawe162metaG_FD_119747 | JGI IMG/M metagenome (GOLD analysis project Ga0172380, IMG submission 119747) | Leachate microbial communities from a municipal landfill in Southern Ontario, Canada - Leachate well 162 metaG | ecosystem: Engineered > Solid waste > Landfill > Unclassified | place...
TAATTTGACTTTTTGAATTAATACATACAATAGGACCACTTTATATATCGCGGAGTAGAGCAGTGGTAGCTCGCAAGGCTCATAACCTTGAGGTCGTACGTTCGATTCGTACCTCCGCAACCATAGAAATCAAAACTATAAAAAATAGCTTCTCATTGCTGAGAAGCTATTTTTTGGTTAGAGTGATGGATTTTTAGTTTGGTTAGAGTACACTTCTTTTTAATTCTGAAATACTTTTAACTTCTATTAAATTTTTATTCAGCTTTATCAGTCTTGAATTAAATTCCTTCAAGTGATTTTTTTCAAATCTTCAACTATGGTTATCTTTTAAAAATTCATAAATTAGCTTAAATGAAGACTTTCTTTCAGATTTTTCAAGTCATACAATTCTTTTGATAAATCTTTTTATTATTTGAATATCAATAATGAGATCATTTCTGTTAATATAAAAAATATAATCTGAATCAGATATAACTTTATCAAGCCAATCTTGTCTATACAATCATTCAATAATCCAATTATTATTCTTTAAAAGATTATTAATTATATTGGCTCTTTCAACTTTATTTGAGATGGATATATCTTTCTTAAAATCCCAAAACATCTTATCCAATTCAAAAAAATCAATCTTTAAAACATTTGAAAGCTCTTTTCAAATTGTTGTTTTGCCACTTCAAGATTTTCAGAAAATATATATTTTCATTTTAAATTTTTTTAAATCTACTTAAATATATTCTTTTTTACAGATTATCAAACCTTTTCAATAATCCATTCTCAAAATCTTCTCTACCAAACTCTGGATTGAGGTCAAAGAATTCATCAGGAATTTCCATATCGCATTCATAAGCCAAAGTTTTGGTTAGAGATTGATGACCTTTGGGCAACCATAGAAAACTAAAACAGAAATCTCTCGGAAATTTCCGAGAGATTTCTTATATTTTACTCACCTTCTGCACCACCTCAGTCAAATCCTCAACCTCATCCTGCTTCAAATACTTCTCAACCTCATCATCCTCCTAATCCTCATCCACCTAAAATTCCATCGTCATCGTCATCTCTTTGTCTACGTCTTCTATCTTCATCTTCCTCCTCTCTCCTACGCCTACTTCTTTCCTCTTCTTCCTCTCTACGCCTTTCTTCCTCTATTTTTCTTTGTGCTTCGGCGATTTCTTTTCCAATAATTATAGCAAGAGTTGCTCCGAGTCAGATATAGCTTTTTGCTTCGCTATATTTTTCATCAAATTCTTTGAAAGAATTATTAATTTCTCATAAATTCTTTTTTTGAGAATAATTTAATGAAATAGTTTTGAGTAATTCTTGTAGTAAAGCTAAATTAGCTCATAATTCATAATCATCATATTTTTTATTTCCTGTCTTTTGTGAATATTTTTTTGCTTCTTCCCTGTATTCTTGTTTTACTGTTAATCATCACATTTCCCTTTGTCTTAATGCAACTTGAGAAGGTATTTTATTGTACCAATTAATTTTTTCTTTCATTAAATTAATACTATCATCAATTAGAGAAAGTAGAGATTCTTCTTGTTTTGCAAGTTTTCTAAGCCTATTTATATCTTTTTCAGAATAAGCAATTTGAAATTCTTTAATAAAACTATCAACTAAAGTCTTATTACCAACCTTTTCTAATATACTAGTTTGATTAAAAATATCTTTAAATTCTATTGAAAGTTTTTTAAATTCTTCTTCTTTTGAACTATATTCTTCTTGAACTTTCGCATCAAGTCATTCCATAGATTTATAGAAATCTGGAACTGATTTTAATTTAGCTATTGATTGGTCTAATTCTGAAGAAATTTTTTCTAATAAAGACAGAGTTTCACTTGGATTAGATTGTTCTTTTACTTCGGGAATTTGAATAACTCAAAATCTAAATCATTCATTTTTTAAATTTACTTGTAATTGTCATAATTCTTGAATTTTCTTTTTAACTTCTTTTTCTTCAATTTTTACCTTTTGAATAATTTCTTGATATTTTACCTCAAATCAATCAATACTATCTGTTATAGAATTTATATTTTCATCAAATTCTATTTTGTTATATCATCATTTAATAATTAAATCTAAATCATTATCAGATGAATTTTCAAGCTCTTCTAAATTTCTTTCAGTTTCATACATATAAGAATTAAACCATTCTGGATATTTTGATTTTTCAGTTTTAAATTTTATACTTAATTCAAATATTTGTCTTTTCAATGCTTTTCTACGATTTCTTCTAACAAGTGCATTTCATCATAAAACACTACCTCAGATTACAGATATTACAACAATTCACATTCAGAGATAACTTAAAAATTCTGAAAGTTCTCTATCTGCTTTTTGGCTATCAGATTTCTGTGTAGAATCTTTAAGGCGTTGTACAGATTGCTGATCAGGAAAATTTTTGCGTATTATTTTATCAATTCAATCAGTTATATTATCTAGACGACAATTTACATCTGTTATTTCACAAACTCAATTTAATCTAGAATTATCAATAAGTCTACCTGTAAAAATATCTGTAGCATATTGCTGAGTTCAGGCAGTACTAATCTTATAACGAGAGGGTGTTTTTGTATACAAGACTACCACTCCAGTATCTTCTCATCTATATCATATCTTACATTCAGTTCATATAGCATCTGCCATTTGAGCAATAGTATTATATCCATATTCCTGTATATTATCTACAGTAACTACTACAACTTGATGATGTTTTTGTGAATCTATGGCTCTTAGGCGATTTTCTACTTTTTGTTTTGTTAATTCTTGTATAACTCAAGCCTTATCTTGTAGATAAGAATCAGATGGACATGGAAGTGGTTTATTTGCTGCCATAGCGCCGTGTGGTATTAAAGTCATAGCTGAGCCAATTAAAGCTGATTTCCAGTATGACGATTTAGAATTAATCATATATTTTTGTTAAAAATTAAACACTTAATAACTAATATATAAACATTTATATTAAAATGTCAAATTTATTTTCCAACATTCTTCCGCGAATTAGGGCTTTTTGGAAAAAAGTTTTGCAATTATAAAAAAATATATATAATCGAGATATTACTTTGACAGTAATAGTAATTTTTCACACAATTCAAATGTGGAGATGATTATATAAACAATAACAAAATTATACCTGATAATATGAGTGATAATAAAATTACATCCGACCTATTGCGCGGTCATACAGATACGATGATATTACGACTTTTATCTGAAGCTGACCGCTACGGTTATGAGATTGTAAAACTGATTGCCGAGCGTTCGGGTGGGGAATATGAATTAAAGGAAGCTACCATGTACTCTAGTGTTAGGAGGCTCGAAGCGGATGGTGATATTGAATGGTATTGGGGCGATGAGTCACAGGGTGGAAGACGTAAGTATTTTAGAATTACAGAAAAGGGTAAAACTACTTATACATATAATAAAAGCAATTGGGACTACGCAAAGCGTATACTTGATAACTTATTTTTTTAAATTTGATATTATGAATGAAAAATTAACAAACTATTTAGATAGCATTTTTGCACCTTATGATGGAGTGAAGAGTGTAGAAGAACTTAAAGCTGACCTTCTTTCTGATTTACAGGAACGATTCAATGAACTTAAAGCTGAAGGCAAAGATGATGAAAAAGCTTTTGAGATGACTATTGACAGTATCGGAGATATTGAACAAACAGTAAAGGAAGTTGCCAATATTTCGCATTCACTAGAACGCCAAGTACCCATAAATCTAAGTGCAATCGATCTGAAGGAGGGTGACTTTGCTGGGGTTATTTTACATAAAGGGAAATTTGAGGCAAGCGATTTATGTGGCTCTGATTTTTCTGGTGCAGACTTAACTGGTAGCTTATTCACAGTCAGTGATTTGCGTGAAACCAACTTCGACAGAGCAAATCTGACAGACTGCATTTTCTCTACACTCGACCTTACGGATGTGACCTTCAATAAAACTATTCTTGTGCGCACAGAATTCAATATATCAGAGCTGAACGGGGCAAAATTCACCGATGTAAAATTGGTTGATGCAAAACTAATTATGACTGACCTTAGGAAGACAATCTTTGAGAACTGTATCTTTAATGGTGTTGATTTCAAATATGCCGATTTGAGAGGTGTTTGATTTGATGGGCAAACCTTTGTTGGTGTCAAGTTTGAAAAATGCACACTAAATGACGTTTCTTTTAAGGGAGCAACACTTAAGAATGTTTCATTTGTTCTACCCTTTTCCTTTACAAACAAATCTTACCTTGCTATGAAAACTATCTGCTTTGACGGTGCAATGATGGATAAACTGACTTATGCTGCACTTAAGGGCATATATGTTGATTTATCGAAAGTTACTGTTATTTAACTTTAGTTATTTATTGAAAACTATATTATTTCAAACATTTTTTTGCATTAAATCCAATAATTAATAGAATTCAAAAAATTAACTTTTTATTATGAAAAAAATCATTTCCGCGGTTATTCTTTTTTTTATGTTTTCAACTCAAGTTTTTGCTTTTGAAAATTATTTCATTTTTGGGCTTAGATTGCAGGAAAATGATTATGATATTGCGAAAAGAATTGAGGATAGGTTTAAAGTAAAAATTCCTCTTATCTCTCTTATTTATGATGATTTTGAGAAATGAGAAGCATTAAAATTATATAGCACTTTCAAAACTTTATGAAATGATAGAGTATATCATATTAGTATTAATCCATTTTGACATAATCTCAAGGATTTAATTAATGATAAGACTCATATGTGATGGGAGAAAAAATATAGAAATCTTTTTAAAATTATCAAAAAAACTAATTCAAAAGTGATTTTTCGTTTTTTGCATGAAATGAATTGAGGTTGGTATAGTCGGGCTTCTGATCCTTATAGATTTCCAACTTTCTGGAAAATGGTGTGGAATTGGAGTAGGGAAGAGGGGCTTGATAGGTCTAATATTTTATTTGATTTTTCTATTAATAGCCAAGATTTGCCTGCTATTCCTTGAGCTGTAATTGGACAATCAACTCCAGTTATTACTTGTAATCAGCAAATGAAAGCCAAAACAGGTTGTTTTACTTTTGAGGATTATTATCCAGGAGATGAGTTTGTAGATTTACTTGGAGTTACTATTTATAATTGGTGAGAATGAGCAAGAATGGATGATTGGGCACATTGGAGAAATCCACTTTGAGTGATAAATGAATCTGGATATTGGACACTTGATAGAATGAAAAAATTCTGAAAACCTATTTTTATAGATGAAGCCGGAACTACCTCCATTAAAGAAACTAGTTTTGATAATGATAGAAATATAGTTTCTTATAAACAAAATCACACCTGAGCCCCTTGAGATATTGCCACATGAATTAAAGTAAAAAATGATTGGATTTGAGAGTTGAAAAATTTATATAATGACCCCAAAATTCTTGGATGAGCTTATTTTAATGCAGATGTAACTTTTGGTTTTACAGACAGAAGTAAAATTGGAGAGCTTGATTGGACTGCTATTGACCCAGATAAATATTTTGCATATCCAAATATTATTAAGTTATTAAATGATTCAAAAATGCTTAGGGACCCGACGCTGTATTTTGATTTGTCAAATAAAGAATTGGCTTCAAAAGATTGGATTACAAATGATGATATGTATAATATTGAGGATTTAGTCAGTAAATATATAGTTTTTCAAGAATGAAACATTTTAATAAATGAAAAATATTTAGACCCTCTTAAATTTGCAAAATTTCAAAAATATTTAGAGAAAAAAATAACAAATGATCCTGTATTTTGTGGATTTGTTTCGTCAAAATTCAGTAAAATAAAATGTACTACAACAAAAGATTTTATTGGGTTAAATGACAAAAAGAAAGTATTTGAACTTCTAAAAAAGAAAGTGGATTTTAGCGATATAAAACTTTCAAACTGGGGAATTTGGGAGCAGGCTGAAATTATAAAAAAGAGCTTATTAATTAAATACAAAGCTCCAAATATAACACTCACTCAAAAACAATCAATTAAAAATATGTATGAATATCTTAATTATTTCGAATTAAATTATCTTGATTTAAGGTAATAAAATGCAAAAAGCCCAGAAGAGAAAATCTCCTGGGCTTTTTTTATTCCTCCTTTAGGAACTATTTGTAAAATTTTTTTATTTTTACTCCCTCTCCCTCTGGGAGAGGGTTGGGGTGAGGGTTTTTGGTTTATTTCCCATTAATAAAGTCAATCAAGTCATCTCTGAGTTCCAACATATCTCTGACTTGTGTTTCAACATCCTGTGCCGCTGCTGCAGACTCTTCAGCGTTAGCTGCATTGCCTTGAGTGACTTGATCAATTTCGCTTACCGCCTTTGTAATTTCTGATATTCCCTTGTCTTGTTCTGCAGATGCTCCTGAGATTTCAGATACAAGGCTGGCAATTTTTTCAGAGTCAGTGTGGATTTTCTCAAAGTTTTCGGTTGTATTTACAACAATACCACTTCCAACCTTAACTTTTTCAACAGTGCCTTCGATAAGCTCTGCTGTATTCTTGGCAGCTTCCGCAGATCTTTTGGCAAGATTGCGGACTTCGTCAGCGACAACTGCAAATCCAGCACCAGCTTCACCAGCTCTTGCTGCTTCAACAGCAGCATTGAGAGCTAGAAGATTGGTCTGAAATGCAATCTCATCAATGGTTTTGATTATTTTTTGGGTTTGAGTACTAGCGTCGGTAATCTCCTCCATGGATTTTTTCAGAGATTTCATATCACTGCCTGTCTCTGAAATATTTTTCCGGATGTCATGCATTAATGCATCTGCTTGAGATGCATTTTCTGCATTATTTTTTGTCATTGCTGAAGTTTCTTCAAGAGATGAAGATACTTCTTCTAATGATGCTGCCTGATTAGAGGCACCATCGGCCACTTGATTACTGGAGGCAGAAACCTCTGCAACAGCGGCCGATATCTTGTCGAATCCCTCAGAAAGAGCATCAACAGGTTTACGTATACTTTTTATGATATAAATACTTGCAAGTATACCAATAACCAGACAAAGAATATCAGCCAATACTGCAGCTATTGCAATAATCAGCTTAGTTTTGTCGGCTGCATTTTCAGCCCTTTGTTGAGTTGAATGAATTAACTCTTCATTGAATTCGACAACAGCTGAAACAGCTTTTTTTGTCATAATTGCTGCAGTTCTTGCTTGATCCTCAGATTGTTCCAGGGCCTCATCACGGTTATTATTATTAATAAATTCAATAACCTTTTGATGTTCTTTTTTCCATTTTCCTAGCTCTTCAGAAAATGTTGCCCAAAGCTCTTTTCCTTTTTCGCTTTGAGTTAACTTTTCATATTTTTGGTAAACTTCACCAATTTTGTTCCAGGATTCATCCAGAAGTTTTTGTTGATTTTTTCGCTCATCAACATCACTAGAATATTCCTGAATAAGAAGTGTTCTTTCACTTCTTTGGATTTTAGCGATATTCTCCATAATATCGTCGAGATATTTTTGCCTTGGGAGTGTATCTGTACTGAAAAACATAAGAGCATTATCTATGGAATTAAGCCCATACCAGGAAACTGATCCAAGCACAGCTATGATAATGCAAAATAAAGAGACTACCAGTAACGTCTTTCCTTGTATTCCCAATTTTTTTATGAAATTCATATCGCTTCCTCCAGTTGAGATATGGGAAATATCTCGTTAATGTTGAGTAAGATAATAACCTTTTCTGATTGTGGCTGTTTAGCCAGTCCGGAGACGAAATTAGATGTATTGTTTCCAAATCCTTGTGGATTTTGGATTTCAGAGGAGTTAATATTTGCAACCTCGGAAACCACATCGACAATCATTCCTACCTGTTTTTCATTTACTTCAACAACGATTATACAGGTGTGTTCATCATGATTTCTTTCGGGCATATCAAACTTTGTCCGCAAATCAGTGATTGGAATCACTTTTCCGCGAAGATTGATTACACCTTTCATAGAAGGGGGAGATTGAGGAATTGCTGTTATTGGCATTATTCCTATAATTTCTCTCACTTCTGTGACTGGAACACCATACTCCTCATCGTTTTTGGTTGCTCCATCCTTTTTTAAGATGAAGGTAAGGTACTTATTACTCTCACCTGACCCAACTTTTTTCTCTGCTACTGCCATGACTGTATCCTCCAAAAATTGTTATAAGAAGAAAAAAATGATAATTTTTATTTATATTTTTATATTTTTTTATGTTAAAGATCACTGCTTTATTTTTTTTAAGGCATTATTCCCTTATATTCAAATTTAGAAAAAAGTCAATTAAATAAAATTAGGATTTTTATAAATTTAAAATTGATTTTTTTAGAGTTTTCACTAAATTAAATTTATTAGAATTTCACTAAAGCTTAAATGAAACTATACTCAGTTTTTATTATTCCAATTATCATAGTTTTTTGATTATTCCCAGCTTATCTTAATTCTGCTGATATTTATGAAGAGATAAATGATGCGAGTAAAATAATTACATCTTTAAATGCAAATATTATAAATTGAGAAGGAAATCTTAATTCCACATTTTTTATTATTCAAGCTTGAAAAAAAATTACTAAGCCATTTCTTTATTCTTCATGTCAAATTAACCAAAAAATTATATCTGAATCAAAAACTACAAAATGAAATATTTTTATAATTAAAGCTGTATTTAATCAAGAAAAATGTAGTGATAATAAAATTTACTTAAAAAGTTGAGAAATTATTTATACAAACACTTTATATGAAATTAATTTAGTTAATTACTCAGATTTATTAAATAATTTTTTAAATTTTAAAAGTGAGAAATTAAAAGAAAAAATAGAAATAAATAATAAATTAATTCATTCTCTTGATAATGAGATTTTTGTTTTAAAAAAAGAAAATAACCTAGAATCAAAGCTAAAGACAATAAATAAAATTTATAGTATGAATTATAAGGAATTTGAAAATAATATTTTAAAACAAATAGTAAATGAAAGAAGTAATCTTAAATATATTACTCCTGTTGCCGGAAAATCTCTTCCAACCAGTAAAACTCTTATTCCAAATGCCTCAAGGTGATATAGAAAAGATACAACTGATTGAGTTCATCATGGATATGATATTTTAGCTCCAAGATGAACTCCAGTTCAGGCTCTTTGAAATGGTGTTATAGTGAGAATTGTGAGAGATTTTTCTTGGTGAAATTTTGATAAAATAAAAAAGTGATTTATATCTTTTGAAGACAAACTTCAAAATCTTGATATTTATAGATGAAATCAAGTTTGGCTCAAGACAATGGACTGAAATATAGTTTTTTATTCGCACCTAAATTATATTCCCGAATATTTAAACGAATGACAATTTGTAAAAGCAAAAACTTTTTTATGAAAAATTGATAAAACCTGAGTTCCAGATAAGGAATATAAAGATTATCATCTTCATTTTGAAATACAAATAAATCCTCTATCATGAGGATCTAACTTGTCTAACCTAGACATTATGAAATGGGATTGGTTCTGAGAATACAAGAATAAATCATGGATTTTATTAGAACAAAAGAAAATGTTTTTTTAAGAATTCTTATCTTTTACAGCATCTATACCTTCAATATATAACTCATTATTTTCAGGATTTTTTTTGATGGTTATTTTTAAATATCAGGTTCTTAACTTATTTTTCACTAATTCACCTATTTGTTCACTGAAATAAGGAGCTCATCAAATAAGAGATTCTATTCTTCAAAAATTGTCATCATCAAGATTAAACATTTCACCTGTTTCTGTATTAAATTCAAAATATAAAGTTTGGGATTTTTTTTCTGGATCTATTAATCAATTTTTTATAAAATTAAGAATAAGTAATTTCTCAGATAAAGATTTATTAAGTATAAATTCATCGAATTCTTTTTTTAACTCGCTTCTTCTTAAATCACCTTTTAATTTTGTAAGATCTTTGGATGATATATATTTTCTATTACGCTCATTACTTAAATGTTGCATATCATATAAATCGCTTAAATAACCTTTATAAGGGTTATTTTCACTGGCTTTACCTAAAAACAGTGTTTCATTATTTATATTAATTGTCTTATTATCCATTTTTTTATTTTTATTTTTCGTTCATTGCAGCTTTTAGAGTTTCGTTTCTGTTATGTAAATTTGCTAATGTTACACCAACTACTCAGCTTCCTTTAGCTAATCTTGCTGAATCTAATATTTGATCTAGAGAATTTATTAACTCATTAACGTCCTTTTGTCATCATTTTATATATTGATTTACCGCAACTTTTATTTTTCCATTATATTCATTTGCAATTTTTTCTACATTAGGATTTCCTTTTTCTCAAATACCAAAATATCTTCATGCAATTCAAGATTCAGTTTCTGATTTTTTGCTTAGTGCCTTTGCTATTTCTTGTACTTTTCAATTAAGTTGTTCTGATTTCATTATAGCAGAAACATCTAGTCAATCTGCAATACTTTTTCCTGTTTTAATTTCATTTAATCAAACAGTCTTTTTTTCTACTTGTAAATATTCTGACATAATTTTATAAATTAAAAAATAAATTATTAATATCTTTGGTTTCCTCGTATTTATCTATATTTTCTAAAAAAGTTCTATTTTGTAGAGAAATATTTTTAGATAAAGCATCTGCTTTATTTAATAAATCACTTATAGTTATTACTAAATTCTCAATTATTAAATCTAAACTATTTTCATCAGCTATATTATCTATAATTTTTTTAAATTCAATAAAATAATTTATTTGGTCTTGATTTAGTAATTTCTGCTCTTCTATTTTTATACTTAACAGAGTATCTATTATTTTATGAATACTATTTCTTTTCTCTTCTAACATATTTTTTAATTAATTATATTTTCATTAAACCATATTTTCCCAAAAAAGTCAAAAAATAAACTTGACAAACGTAATTATTTAGTTTAAAGTATGCCTGATTTTAAAAATAAATATAAAATTATGCAATTAGCTATAAATTTTGGTAGGAAATCTACCGACATAGAAAGGAAAACAGGGGATTTTAACAAAGATCCAGTTTTCCATAAGGAATCAAGTTCTATCTTAAAGGATAGATTTTCTATGAAATTAAGTTATTTATGAAGAAGTTATCATATAGTTTGAAGTTATTGAGTATTACAACTAAAATCTTTTTATGATCCATCAAATACATCAAAAAAAATATCTTATGTAAATATAGAAAAAGTTGAACATTTTCAAAATTGATATTATGTAAAAGTAGCCCTTACTCAAAATCAGGAACTTAAATTTCAAAAAATTATCACAAATATTTTAAGTAATATTTATTATAACCCTAACCTCTCAAATAATTAATAACAATTTAAAATAAATCTATTTTCCGCAAATAGATTTATTTTTTTTAATAAATTATTGAAAATTTTTTATTTTTCATATAATGAAAAAGTTATTATAAAGCTTTACTTAAGGAGTTAGCTTAATTAGAAGAGTGCTCGGCTTCCGAAGCCAAGAGACATTGGTGCAATTCCAATACTCCTTGCCATATAAAAAAAGTTTCATAGACCTAAGTACCTGCAAAAAAGAGAATAATCTTGAATATCAAGATTATTCTCTTTTTAAATTGTTTAGATTCTGTTTAATAATGATTTACCTCTTACTTACCCTTAATTTAATAAAAACCTCATATATTTGCAAAGAATTGATAGCTTAAGAAGTGAATCTAACAAAGCCTATTAAAATAAACAAAAAAATAACTAAACTTTACAAAACTACTAATTTAACTATACTTCTAGTGCCAAAATATTCAATAGTTACAATTATAATAAAGGGCAACTTAGTTGCTCTATCCCTTTTTGTAATTGTAACAAATTGAGAATGTTTTGGCGAACATTGAGTGTACTAAGTTGCCCTTTTTTGTTCGCTAAATGCATATCTTAATTTGTATTTTTTGGTAATAATTTATTTTATTACCTTTATTTTTATGAACTACACTATTAAATGTCCATTTTGTGCTGAAGAAATAAACTCTGAAGCAAATATTTGTAAACATTGTCAGAAAAAAATAAGTACCTCTGAACCAAGAAAAAATATTAATTTACAAATAGAAAAAATAGAAATACAAAAACTAAATGAAGAATTAAAAGATAAGATTGTTTTATATCCTGAAAAATTAAGAAAGAATATTATAAATAATAAGAAAAATTTAGAAAAATTAAGAAATTTGGATAATAATTGAATATTACAAGATATCTTTATTAAAGAAAGAAATGGTAATATAAAGATTCTGTTAATAATTTCATTATTTCTGCTTTTTATATTTCCACCTGCTTTATTAATAACTGTTTGGTTATATCCAAAGAAAGATGAGAAGGAAATACTTAAAAATAGGATAAAAGATTTTAAAAATTTTAAATGAAGAATTGTATTATCAATATTTGTTTTAATAATTTGATTCTCTATATTTTCATCAAATATTAAAGAAAACAATAAAAAAGCTGAAGAAATTAAAAGACAAGAGTTGGTTAAAAATACAAGTATAAATACTACTTTTGATATTAAATCAGATTCTACTGATAAAGAGAGTATATGAATAAAAATTGAGTTACAAAATATCAATAAACTCACTATAAATAACAATGAAATTCGTATTTGAAGTTGAAATATAGTTAATTACATTTTACCTTTATCTATGTGAGAAAATAAGATTTCAATTATTGGATTTAACTGAGATATTAAGAAAGAAACTAATAAAATAATAACAAGAGTTTCAAATGATGAATTTAAAAAATTAGAAGCGGAAAATAATAAAAAAATTGAAGAAGAAAGAATAAAACAAGAGGAATTAGCCAAACAAGAACAAGAAAGAACTCAAAAAGAAGAAAGAGATAAAAAAGTTCAAACTCAATTTAGCGCCTGGGATTGAAGTCATATAAATTTAACTAAGTACGTAAAATGACTCTTAAAAGATCCAGATAGCTATGAACACATTAATACTAAATACTCAACTGTAAAAAACAAAGATAATTCTTATAGTGTAGTAGTATTTATGAGTTATAGAGCGAAGAATTCTTTTTGAGGATTTGTTGTTGAAAATATAAAAGCTTACTTTGATTTAGATTGAAATCCTGTTAATATGGGGAATTGGATACAGTGATAATTAAAACTCTTAATAAAAAACTCTCTAAGTTTTAACTTAGAGAGTTTTTTAAATATTTTCATCATTTAATATTCTTGTTCTGGCATTTTCAACTAATTCAGAATAAGATAATATATGTATATTTTTGTATGCCTCTTTTAGTTCTTTATATGCTTGTAAATAATTTTTATTATAATCAGTGTCAGATATTTTTGATTTTGTTCTTGTATCTAATAAATCATAACTTGGTGCGATTGTACTATATGTTCACATAATAATTAGTGCTTTAGGTCTACATATTTCAACTGTCATAGTTCATCATATTTGATCATTAAGAAAATCTTTTATTTTTTGTCAATTAATAAGATAATCATCATCATTATCTTTATATACTGCTGAAATATATCTTTCAGCTTGTGAGATAGCCATTGATAATTCTTTAGATGCATAAAATTTACATCTTCATATATCAAATTCAAGTATATTTACATCAGGTCTTTTTAATTCTACAACTTCAATATCTGATAAATGATTAATTAATATTATATCAAACTGTGAACGAGATAATCATCAGCTATTTATAACATATTTATCTGTATTTAATAACACAGGTACTCAAAATAATGTATATTTTCAATATTTTGTTAATATTTTTTCCATTAAATGTTCTGGTCATTTTATATTATTTTTAGAAAAACCAAAGTGTGTATGTCACAATTCTTTTGCCTTAAGTTTATTCAATTTTCATGCATCAAGTATTTCTTGTAATTTATTAATCAACCATTCTGATTGTTTTATAATTTGTTTTTCTATAACTACATTGATTTCATTTCATTGTTTAAGTTGATTTGATAAGGAAATAATATCATCTTGAGAAATTTGTCAGCTAGCTATAATCTCTTGGAGTAGTAAAGAATAATTAGTATCATTATCTTGTTCATCCATATCTATATTAAAAGAAGATTCTAAAAATGGTTTTACCCTATTATTAAATCTTAAAACTTTACTTTTGCTCTCCTCTTTATTTATTTGTAATATAATATCATAGAAGTCTTTTGTAACATATAAATTATTGTTTTCAATTTTATTTTCCGTATAACCTATAAAAAGTGAATTAATATTTGGATTACTTGCTTTACGAAACAAATCAATAATTATTTTTGCTCATTTTGGAGGATTACATATATTACTACTTAAAAGAGATAAATTATCATGTGATAGTAGAAATTTAACTTCAAAATTTTCTTCTATTATATTTTCTACCTTTGTTGGATAATATCTATATCTACTATAACTAATTATATCATTGTCATAGTTAAATAATATAAAATTTTGTGCTTTTACTTCATTATTTAACATAGATATTAAACTATCTTCATCAATCAAATTTCTTATTTTAGTTTCCAATTTTTGTATTGGAGTTTTTATTATTCTTGGCATATAATAAATATTAATAAATTAAATAAGTTTCACCTTTTTATCTTTTATAAATATATCACTTTTTATATAACTCAAAACTTCTCTTTTTTCATCCCTTTCTCATTCTCTAAGTAAATATTTCATATATCAATTCATTCAACTAGACTAGCCTTTCAAAATACATCATATTCGTATTTGCTTATTAAAGATCAGCTACTATCACTTATTCAAACTATACTTCCTAACTGGTATTTATGATAGTAATAAGTATTACTATCAATTATTACAGCCACTAAATCATCCACTCCTCCATTTCAGTATATGAATTTTATTGTTTTTTCAACTCAATCTTTGGTTTCAGTTTCTTGGATTATTATAATCAATATTTAGTAATTATATTGGAAATTCAGTTTTTTAATTCATATATAGTTTGAAAACTTTTTTTCTCTATAGGGTTATCCCAATCATTATCTTTTATTAAAAATAAAATAAAATATCCATCTTTATTAAAAGATGGATACCATCATATATCTATATACATATTTTCTTTTGAATAATAAACCTGTACTAAATCCTCCTTTAATAAATCTATTTGTAATTCAATTGGTTGATATTCTTTTATATCAGATAATTCCCAATATTTAATTTCTCCTTTTCAAAAATTAATTGATTTTTGTTTCATGGATTTTTTTTAATTAAAAATTACTTAAGTAGCTTTAAAAATCCTATTTATTATTAATATTAGAAATAATCTTCGTCAAATATCATATTACATAATCCGGATGAGTAGTAATTTCTATATCTTTATTTTTTTTTAGCTCATTAATGGCTTTTTCAGTTGTTTTCCATATTAATGATCATTTATACTTATCATATGGCGTAATTATCATATTTTTTATTATTAAATAATTAAAATTTCTTATTCTTATTTTTTGGTCAATCTGGCCGTATTTGATTTCATTCAAAATCAATTTCTTTTACTTTTCTTCATTTACTATCACTTATATCCCAATGATCTTTATGTTTCATATCTTTTTTCCAGATATTTCAATTAGAATCTTTATATCACTGATTTCATTTTAATTTTGTAAAATCAGAATTATCTTTTGACGGAGTACTACTTCCCCTCGACTGCATAAACAACAAATTTCAACCTCCATAAGCTCCAGTAACAACTCATCAAACTGTAATAGCTTCTCAGGCTGTTCACGCTACACATCAAGCTCATTCTGTCAATAAACAACTTGCCCATCATCATGCAGAAATTGATCCTCATCAAACTGTCATAGTTGATCATATTTTCATTAATCCCATATCTACAGCTCTTGATAAATCATCTGCAATATTTTGTCAAGAAATACAAGCGCTAGAATCACATCTTGGTGCTCATACTGTTCTTAATAAACCTTTATCAAGAAGTCAAAATGATTGATTGTCTAAAAATCTATACGAGGCAGATAAAGTAAATTGACCACCATTTATAATAGCTTGTTTAGCTTTCCTTCAATCTGGATCAACATAATTAACAGGATTATTTTTTACGTAAGAGTAAAGATTCATATCATCCTCTACATCAATCGGATCTCTACTTATGAATCTTCCCAGATCAGCCGAATAGTATCTTGCTCTATAGTAATACAATCCAATCTCCTTGTCATATTCTCTTCCAGTAAATAATCTATCATTTCATATATCAACTCAACTTAAAGTAAAGTTTCAAAATGAATCATAACTATATTCCGAAACAAGATTTCCACTTCCATCAGTAATTCAAACAATACTTCAAAGTTGGTCCTTATGATAGTA
>Ga0172380_10005065_pt1 | contig 16315 bp, 38 predicted proteins | sample Leawe162metaG_FD_119747 | JGI IMG/M metagenome (GOLD analysis project Ga0172380, IMG submission 119747) | Leachate microbial communities from a municipal landfill in Southern Ontario, Canada - Leachate well 162 metaG | ecosystem: Engineered > Solid waste > Landfill > Unclassified | place...
CTTTTGCCGATGGGATACAGGGCGTTGTAGTTCGTCCATTAAAGGTTAGTCTTAAAGGATTTAACTTTTGTAAACAAGCAGCTTAGGAATATTTTTCTATGCTTTTTGGAACTATCTGTAATAGTTAAAGAAGGTGAATCACACGAAAATGTTGCTTCACTACTTGCTTACGAAATTGCAAAAGAAAATAAACTCGATTGGTCTAATGTTTTGTATTCAGTAAGTGAAACGCTCAAAGGCGAAAATAAAAACTATAAAACGATTAAGAACGGAAGCCGAATGCAATCTCTCCATTGGTGGAATTATCTTGATTTAGGAGTTCCCGCAATGCTTCGTAGCGTATATTTTTCCGATAGAGCTGTTTACTCTTTGACAGACAGAGAAATAGAACATATTTGGAAGAAAGAAACGGAAAAAAATATTTAACCATAACTCAAATAATAAAACAATAATCATGGGAAAGTTCAGTTTGCAACACGTTGTACTATATGCTAAAGATTGGTACGAAAGAGAAAACAAATGCACTATTTGGCAAGATTTAGAAAAACTAATCGAAGCTGATGGCTATAATGGCATTATTACAGGGTATACTGAAATTCAAAAACAAAATAAAATAGCGTACATTATAGTGAGTCACTATGGAAGGATTCAATATAAAGGTAGTCAAAATTCATTAGTAACATTTTACGAAGGAATAAAGGATTATAACTGTTATAAAATAGGTTATTATACAAAGACCAATACTGTTAATCATATAACGATGTCGAAAGAAGAAAAAGAAAAACTTCCTGACTACGATTATGATGAAGCAGTGGTGAGATATTGCCTATCTTGTCTTTGTGCTTTAACTACAGAAGAGTGGAATGTTTGCAGACCTGATTTTTCAATATTACCAAGAAGAAAAGGAATAACTAATAAAGACGTGGAAAGAGTTTTTGAAAAGAAGGTAGTTAAAGCGTAAAAAAGCAAAATCATGATATATTTAGTTGACGAAAAAATATACCCAACAAAAGAGTTTTGTTCGGAGGAAATTGAATACAGAGACCAAAATGATTTTCTTTGGAAAATTGCAAGAGTTGAAAATGGGTTTTTCATAAGATATTTTGGAGATAAATATTTCAGTGACCAAATTTTTTGCGTTCAGCCAAAAGGCAAAAACTTATTCATGATATTTAATACTTGCACCATATTTTATCAGGATGCAGATTTTGAAGCTTTCTGTAGTTTTAGAGACATATTGAAAGAAGGTTATACAGACGACATTTGGGAAGCTGTGAAATTCTTATTGGAAGAACGGTTCTTACATGACGAAGGTATGCTTGAATCCGAAAAATGCGAAGGAAAAATTTAAAAAAATAAGAGTTATGGGAATGTATGACGAACTAAAAGTCAATAAAAAATGGCTTCCAAAAGAATTAGAAAACTACGAAGAAGGGTGGCAAACAAAAAGTCTTGAGCAAGGTCTCGATTTGTACCAAATTGACGTTGATGGAGAGTTAAGAAACCATAATAGAAATGAGTTAGTTGACTACATCGGAGAAATTGAATTCCACAAGAGGATAGAAAATGTTCGGTGGGAATTCAAGGCATGGTGCGTCAACGGACAGGTGAAAGAAGTAATAAAAATATCTTAAAAATAAATAATCATGTGCGACATTGTTGTAATAAACAGAGGAGAAATTGAAATAGGTTCTCCAAGACAATTTGAAAAACATTTTGGATTTTTGCCCGAAAAAAACGTACAGCTCAGTCCTATTGATATGGATTGCTGTCTGTGTGGTTACGAAATAGAAGAAGTTTTCAAAGAAAAAGGAATTGAATTTAAAAAAGACTGTGGTGACTATTATGTGGGAGAATTGGATTTAGTTAAAGGTGATAACGACTAAAAACCGCACCATGAAAAGCCAAAGAGAAATCGAGCGAAAGTATAACAAAATGCTCGAATCACACAAAGAACTTGTTGCCCCTAATCGTGTCAACTGTTACGTCTGCAATCATTGTGGATATATCACAAAAACGATTGATGTTGATAAAGGAGTTACTCCATTTATGCACAATTGTGAAAAATGTAATGGACTTGCTCGTAGCACTTTTTACCAAGATATTGCCCCGAATCAAAAACCAACACAAGAATGGTTCAGACCAACCTTAAAACAGGCGTTAAAAATGAAAAGAAACGAAGATATGTTAGACCATCTCTTCGGTGGAGGACTTGACGTAAGAACTATTAAAACAGAATCCTAAAAACATGGAAAGAGAAGGTGTAAAAAAAACAGATATTGTTTGGAATAGAGCCGACAATGAAACCGAAACTTATAGCTCTTATCATGGTTATTATAACAGAACACGCAAAGGTTTATATTTCTATAAAGACAACTACGAAGGATATAAAGGCAGTGCTGCTCTCTGTAATAAAAACATGGGAATATCCGAAGATGGAGAAGTTTTTATCCCAACTAATGAACTTGAAAATCATGGACTACAACGAAAATATGTTTGTAAAAGGTGTTTAAAAATATATGATAATTTAAAAGAATAATATGGAAACAAAATTCACAAAAGGAGAATGGAAGGTTCGAGGAAATAAAATCTTCATCGGAGACACGAATGTAAGTGTTGCTGCCGTTCATGTTGTAAAAAATTATAAAAACGTAACATTTGAACCGATAGAAGATATTGAAGCAAATGCAAATGCACTTTTAATTTCCAAAGCTCCCGAATTATTTGAAATTGCTGTTGCGTTGCAAAAGAGAATACAAGACATCATAAATACAACTCCTTTAGGTAGTTCGAGAGCTGAAATAACAGAAACAAACGAAAGGATTTTAAAAATAATCAATAGTTGCATTTAAACAATAAATAAACAATAAATCAAATAAAAAAACCCCAAACAATCATGAAAACAGGAATTATCATCGGAGTGTCAGTACTCACAATTGCGATTATCTTAGGAACAATAGGAATAACAGCAAGTAACAAAGAAATCAAGTTACGGAGTCAAATTACAGCACAAAAGGAAGTTTGCGAAGCTTTCTATGATAAAATGTGGAAAATAATCGCACAAAAAGGGCAAGTAGCCGAACAATACAAAGGAGCTTTCAAAGATATTTATCCACAACTTATTGAAGGCAGATATGGAAACGAAAAAGGCGGTACATTAATGAAATGGATTACCGAAAGCAATCCTACTTTTGACATCTCTCTTTATAAAGATTTACAACTATCAATTGAAGCAGAAAGAACAGGCTTTTTTATGGAACAAAAAAGGTTAACCGACTTGAATAACGAACATAGAATTGTAAGACAAACTTTCCCTGCGAGTATATTCATTGGAAGCAGAGAAGATATTCAAATTACAATAGTCAGTTCAGATGCCACAAAAAAGGTAATGGAATCGGGCATAGAAAACGACATCGACATCTTCAAAAAATAAAAAAATGATAATCTACGGAGCGTTACTAATCCCATTTATTGTAGCATTTATTCTCTACAAGTATTTCAGTCATCAAACCGTTTGGTGGGAACTTTTTATTCCATTGGCTGTAACACTGATATTTACGTTTTCGATGAAAGCATTAATTGAAGTAGTACAAGTTTCGTCAAAAGAATATTGGGGAAGTTTTGTTAATAGGATAGAGTATTATGAGGCATGGAACGAGTATATTCATCAGATTTGTACCCGTAGTTGTGGGAAAAACTGCACAACTACCTACAATTGTTCTTACGTGGCATACCACTCTCCTTATTGGCAGATAATAACAACTACTAATGAAACAGTCGGTATTAGCCAAAACGAATATAGTAGATTAAAAACACTTTTTGGAAATGAAAGTTTCGTAGAACTTAACCGACATTATCATACAAATGACGGGGATGAATATATTAGTTTATGGAAGAATGATAGCGCAACGGCTATACCCGTAACGACTGTGCATAATTACGAAAATAGAGTGAAAGCAGCCGACCAAAGCGTATTTCATTTTACAGAAGTAAATGAATCGGACAAAAAACGATTTTCTTTGAAGGAATATCCTCAAATAAAGGACTACTATAAAATGCAAAGTGTAATTGGAGACAGTAGTGAAGAAGGATTACTCGCAGATAAAAAATTTCAATACATAAACGGATTACTTGGACATAAAAAGGAAGTTAAAATATTTGTTTTAATATTTCAGAACCAACCAATTGACGCAGCATTTTATCAAGAATCTTATTGGTCAGGGGCAAATATGAATGAATTTGTAATATGTGTAGGCACAGACAAAGAACGAAATGTTAAGTGGTGCAAACCTATATCTTGGACACGGAGCGAACTATTGAAAAATGAAGTTAAAAATTTTGTCCAATCTCAAACGAAACTAAACCTTGATTCACTCGCAGAATTCACAAAAAAGAAAGTTGATAGCGAATTTGTCAGAAGAAGTTTTAAAGAGTTTGACTACCTTACTGTTGACCCTCCTATGTGGAGCGTAATACTTACTTACATTCTAACTTTAGCAATAAACATAGGATTAAGCGTGTGGATAATTAGAAATGAATTTGAAGAGTAGAAATTTAAACTTAAATAACGATGTGGCTATTTGATATTTTCAATAAAAAAACTAAAGGTTGTCTTCACGGCAAGACAAAACAACAGAAAATAGATTTTTTTGTTTCTTTAAGCAAGTTTGCCATAACTGACGAACAATTCTTTTCGGAACAATATCTCGACTTGCTACCACATGAACAAGCAGAATTTGACGAATGGATGCTGAAAGACCAATTGCAAAAAGAAACAATCAAATCCTTGCTAAATATAATTGGAAAAATAACAAAAAAATAACAAAAAAATAACAAAACTTAAAACAATGAAAGTGGAGAACGAAATTCATATCTACCGTATAAACGGAGAAGACACAAAAGTTGGAGAAAAAATCAATTTAAAAATGAGGAGTGTTTGGAATAAAAAACAATTTGTCGAGTTACAAATTGGAGACGGAATTAAGATTGTAGTCAAAGATTCAGACTTAATCAAAGCGGTTCAAAACTCAACAGGAAACGAAGATTAACAGAAAAACGATGGAAATAGAAAAATTGTATACTAAAGTTCTGCCAAGTTATTTCCCTTTTGGATTAAAGATGGTAGACAAAGAAGGTCATTTTTTTGAAATGATTATTCAGAACTTCGCTTATTGCCTAACGTCCGATTCTCGTCCGATTTTACGAGATATATCCGACCTAAAAAAAGAAATTGAACATAACGGTGAGAAATTTGTTCCTATTGAAAAAATATTTAAACCCGACCTACTTAAAATTTTAGGTGACTCTGACGGAGTATTTGATACATGGACGAATCGCTCTGATGGAAAAGTGATAAATCACCCTCTATCATTGGATGTTTGGCAAAAATTTATCGAATGGAAATTTAATATCTGTAATCTGCCTACTGAACTTTGGGTGGATGTTAATAATTTACAAATCAATCCTTACAAATAGAAAAATTATGGAAACAAAATTAAAAGACGTATTCAATCTTATTTTAGGGTGTGATTGGGTAGTTACTGACGAGATGTATTATGACTACATAGGCGTGAAATCTAAAGGCGACATTATAAAGATTGACATTATTTCAGCTCCGAAACTATTGACATACGGTCTTCACAAAGAACAAAATTGGATTGATTACTTATTGGAAAACGCAAAACCTATTTTACGTCCCCTTAGCGACATGACCAAAGAAGAAGCTATTTAGATAGCAGAATACATTCTCTTTGATGGTTATCTGAATTTTGAAGGAATAACCGACAAAGAAAATGACAGGTGGATTGTTTATGACAAAGGCAGTTATGACGGAGATAAAGTCGAAATTCTATTCAACGGACAAATAATTTGGAGAGTAGATGAAAATGTTGAAGATGTGAGGTTTGAATTTGCCTATGGAGTTATACCTTATTTACTAAAAAAAGGATTTGACTTATTCTATTTAATCGAAACAGGACAAGCAGAATCCATAACTAAACACAAACAAAATGCAAAAGTTTAACGAATTCAAAGCATACACACAATATTTAGGTTGTCAAGTTTTTATTCCTGAAAACTATGGATTTGACGGAATGAAAACGGATGCGAAACAGGGAGTATTCAGTGGAATTAAAGACGATTTTATCCGAATTGACAATATCAGTGGATTTTATCCTTTTAAAAACTTTCCTTTAATCCTGAAACCACTATTAGAAATAACAGACGAAGACTGTAGTATTTTAGCTAATCTGAATCCGATACATCGTTGGAGAGGACTAATTAGCAAATGGAATGGAAAATCAGACGAAGGATTAGTTGCAATCGTGAAAGAAGATTTAGACAATATTATTGAGTTTGAAGAAGCCTGCGTGTATTTGAGAGAGCAAGGATATGATTTCCCAAATAACTATTTAAACGGTCAGACACTCGAAGAACACAAATTAGCCGTTTATAAAAAATAAAATCGTAAACAATTAAATATTACATGATTAAAAATTAATTATGTATTTTATAAAATAAATATTGTATTTTTCTTTTTTATTACAAAAAATATTTATTTCTTTGTCAAGAATTTAAGTTTAACACACAAAAATCAAACAAGCTATGCCTACAATTACACGTAAAATCCAATTGGGATTTGATTACCCAAAAGAAGAATTAAAAGAAGTTTATGACAGGTGGTACTCTTACCAAAACATCGTGCATAAAGCAGCCAACTTGGTTGCTACACACCAATTTTTTCAAGAAAAATCAAAAGATTTTTTCTATCTTACTGACGAAGCAAAAGTAAAACTTGAAAATATTGCAAAAGACCCCAAAGGAATTCTGAATACAAGTCGAGACAACACAACATACCAACTCCTTTCAAAAAGTTTTAAAGGAGAATGTTATACTGGTATGTTGTCTGCACTCAATACCAATGTGTGCAAATCATTCAGAGCGGAATCAAAAGATATTTGGTCAGGGAAGAAATCCCTAAGAAGTTATAAAAGAAATATTCCTATGCCGATACGAAAAGCCGATACGAGTGCTTGGCTTAAATTAGAAGATGGTAATTATTCATTCTTTGTTTATGGGACTAAGTTTAGAACTTACTTCGGAAAAGACCTTTCAGATAATCAATCAATTATGGATAGGGCTTTTACGGGAGATTATAAGTTTTGTGATAGTTCTATTCAACTAAAAGGCAATAAAATGTTTTTATTAGCTGTATTTTCCTTTGAAAAAGAAATTTATGTTCCTAAAATAGATAATGTGGCTGAATGTTATCTTGACCCAATACAGCCGATAATAATAAAAAACGGAGGAAGGAAAAAGAAGGGAAGCGATGAAAAAGAAAATTTTGTTATTGGAGACGGATTAGAACATGGTTATCGCATTAAAGCAATTAGAGATTCGCTAAGGAGAGTTCAGATTACTACAAAATATTCTAAAGGAGGCAGAGGACGAAATAGAAAATTAGAAACTATTGAAAGGTTTAAGGGTTTAGAAAAAAACTTTACAGAAAATAGGATGCACAATTACAGTCGGGATTTAATAAACTACTGTTTAAAGAGAGAGATAGGTAAAATAATATTCGTTAATTATGAATTTTCAAAAGAGGAAGTAAAAGACCCTAAAAACAAAACACTACTGCAATCTTGGAGCTATTACAATTTGGGAGGAAAGATAACATATAAGGCAGCAATTCATGGAATTGTGGTAGAGATAAAAACCATAAAAACAGACGCTAGAGTGATTGAAGAGAAAGATGAAAAAGCTAAAAAAACTAAAAAAGCTAAAAAATACGAACATGAAGAAGAAGTTGCAATTTAATGGCGCAAGACCAAAAGGAGTTTCTCCCGCAAAGACTCAAGCTATTTTTAACAAAATAGAAAGAAAACACGGAGATTTAACCCCGCAAGTTCTCTTGCAAGAAGCAAGACACTCTTCACATCCATTGCATAATTATTTTGAATGGGATAACGAAGTAGCTGGAGAACTACACCGATTAGCACAAGCAAGAATGTTGATAGCCTCATTGGTTGTTGTAGATACTCAGGGGAATAAAATTCGTGCATTTTTAAATGTAATGAAAGACGATTGTGGAGATTATACAAATTCAGGATTCCACTCTAATGAAAGCTGCTACATGAACACAGATGATATTTTTAATGATGAGAAATTAAGAAATTATTCGCTTCAGAGAGCAAAAAGAGAATTGGAAGCGTTTAAAATCAAATATCGTAATTTAAAAGAATTAGAATCTCTCATAAAAGGAATAGACGATTTTTTAGGAAAAAGTTCTTAAATTTATTGAAGCGGGGCGGTTGTTCGTCCTTAAAGTGAGGCAAATTTGCACTCACTAATACCTTAAAATTAACGATTTATGTCGTACAGGTTGTCGAGACACCTAATTTGTAGGGTAAATACAACTTTTGCACCTCGCTCGCTTCACGTGAACATGTTGTCGAGACACCTAATTTGTAGGGTAAATACAACTGAATATGAAATTGAATGAAATTAGTTTAAGTTGTCGAGACACCTAATTTGTAGGGTAAATACAACTACAGGACTTTCAATATTGGTCGCATTATGTTGTCGAGACACCTAATTTGTAGGGTAAATACAACTTTATTAATTAAGCGCATTATTTATTTTAAAAAATATTAATTACTTTCTTGTTTATATAAAAAACATTATCTACATTTGTAGTTCTTATTACACATTACGAAAAAAAATAATGTAAAACCTAAAACTCACAAACCATGAAGAAATAATCTACAGTCTTCGCAAAGGACTTAAAACAGAAAAACTTTTTTGACAGTAAAAGACGGTAAAAGCCGTCTTTTTTTTGCTCTTAAAAAAATAAATCGTAAAAATTATTTGTATTTTACAAAATATATATTACATTTGTACTTGACACACAATTATAACTATGGAAAACCCTATTAAAATAGAAAATAAACCGACATATTGCTCTGCATGGATAAGCAAAATATCTAAAAAAGTAATGTGCAACACCATTCCTTGCTGTGGCTTTTCTATACACGGGCAAAAAGACAAAATATCACAAGGATTTCTTGGTAAAAACAAAATTGGAGCGCACCCTTTGGTAGATGGGAGATTTCAATTTAATGACGGCACGTTTCATGACCCTAATTTTGTAAGAAAACACGTACTTGTTACAGAAACAGAATACGAATATAAAGGCAAAAAATATAAGTTTTCAAACAAAAACCTCAAAGTAGGAGATAAAGTATTTCCAATCAGTGACGGATTTATTAGCGATAATAAAAAATACTATCACGAAAAATTTGATTTTAGAGATTTTATGTGTGGATTTCCTGACGAACCCCACACCATAATAGATTTAGAATATAGTAAGGAAAAATCATATCAAGTTAGAACTGACTACGGGTATTCTCCAATTGAATGTTACTTCAAAATAATTAACTAAAATGGCTTACAAAATTGGAAAACTTTATGACTCTAACGGAGTCGAACTAAAATCAGGACAAATTTGCATTTGTCAAAATGGCTCGATAGCGAAAGAACCTTTTATTGTAGAAATATTTGAATGTTACGAAGATATTCTTACTATTGATTTAGGAATATTTTTAGGCAACACTCAAAAGGTATTAACTCCTTATTTATGCACAAGACTCTATCCTGATGCTACAAAAGAACACGATGTTGTTATTTGGGATTATTGGAGTAAACTATTAACGGTTATGGAAAATCATGAAGAAGCAGAGAAAAAACTTAACCTTCAAAAAGTTAAAAAAATAGTTATATAAAAATACACAAATCATTTTTCACGCAAAAATGGATGATTCACATCCTCCCTTCATTCCATATATATTTTGAGTCTAATTCTCCTTTAGAACATAAAAATGTTTTGAAAGACGGAATAGGTGGACTATATTTTTCTTTTCAGTGGATAAAATGGCTATTTACGTGGGGGATATTTATAAAACCAAAAAATTAAAAAAGCCATGAAGCTACATAGTTCATGTCAAACGGCTTTTTTGTTTGGAAATTTTTGTAACTTAATTTCAGCTACTTAAATCTTTTTTTGGAAATTTATTAAAATTTATTTGGTCAGTTCATTTTCTTTCTCTACATTTGCGTATATCAAATTTGTTTAACACACAAACAAAAGTTATGAAAATGTTTTTTATCCGATTAAAAACTTGCTTTTATATCCTAACGGGTAGATATAAGCATTGGGTTCTAATTAACCTCAGCGAAGAAGAGCTTCGAGGTTTGCTAACAGAAAAAGAATATGGAACTGAATTAATGTTTCATAGGTTAGTGCCGTACAATTTTTACAAAATATGTAAAGACATTTCTTATAACTTAGACGAAGACGATATGCTTCTGAAAAGAATAGCTTTTGAAACCGAAGCTGAACTAAATAGACAATCTAAATTGAACTAAAAATGGAAACAAAAACAAAACCCACAATCAGCAATAATTGGAGATACAAAATTTCCATTAAAGACAAGTTCCAAGACGAAACAACAGCAGAGCTAATCGCAGAGCTTTCCGAATCTATGCCTAAACAACTTTCTGAAATTAAAAAACAAGTTGCAAATAGCACCTTAGTAGAAGATGAAAAAAGCGATTTAGACAATGAACTTGAAGAGTTGGTTGGTCACTTTGATTTTCTAAAAGAGTTAGCCAATGGCACTATCACCGAAGACGAATGGGGAGATTACTCTTTTGACGGAGATTTCGAGCAATGGTTTAACGACTATCTTACTCAAACCTACGATTTAGGAGATAGAAGGGTTTTGAACAAACATAATGTATTGGAAAAATTCATGTGGATTGAATAATAATTTAAAAATATAATCATGAAATTTGATGTAATACCATACGAGCAAACACCATTGACTCCTGAAATAACAGATTTAAAGTTATTCATCGAGTCAAATAAAGAAAAGTTTTCAGCATATTTGGAATATTTCAATACCCGAACAAGAGACGCTATCGGTTTGGCTGCTAATCAATGCTCGATAGATGGAGAAAGATTCAATGTGAGAGCTATAATAGTGATGGACGCTAAAACGAGAAAAATCACTTTAGCAATTGACCCTAAAATAATTCAATTCAGGGGCATAAAAAGGAACAAACATGAAGGATGTTTAACATGGAGAGGAAAAACAATTATTGCAGAAAGAAACTTCGGAGTCGATGTAGAATACTACGACATTGAAGGGGTTTTGCATAAAGAAACTCACTTAGGTTTTCAGTCTCAAGTTTGGCAACATGAAATCAATCATATAAACGGAGTTAAAGAAACCGTAGTTGAAAAGATTTATACAGAATTCAATGAACGATTCGGCAGAAACGACAATTGTCCTTGTGGCTCAGGGAAGAAATTTAAAAAATGTTGTGAAAATATTTTAATCTAAAAAATAACATACAATTATGGAAAACGCAGAAACGCAGGTAGAACAAAAAAATTCAAGCCTGAAAAACGGAGACTTTAAAAAATATTACGACACGACTCAAAAAAGAAATTATTGGATTTTAGGATATTTCGGTGGCGGTTCAGTATCTGTTGTAGATGCTTACCTTTTAGGAAAAGAATATTCTGAAGAAACAAATGTTCCTTTACAAACTGTAAGGATTGACGAAATTTCATCTTCCCGAAGATTCAAAAGATTCAAATTCATATTTTCCACCGAAGTGCAAACTAAAGAAGTTGATGCAGAAGAAATGGAAAATGTATATCAATGGCTCACAGACTAAAATACTAAAATTAATAAAATAAGTGCTATGACAACGAAAACATACAGCAAAGATATTTCTTCTAAATATAGTGAAGCAAAGTCTAAAATTCAAGAATTGAGCGAGAAAAAAGAGACATTTATGATTATTTCAAGTTATAATAAATTGACAGTCTGCATAGGTACTATCAAAAAATTAGAAAAAAAATATGTAAACGGCTTTCCAAAAAAAAGAGTTACTATAGTTGAAAACGGTAAGATAACGACAGTTTATATAACCATGAAATGCCCTAAAGAACTTGCCGTATGAAACCCGTAGAAGACGATTATCCTTTAATTCCAATAAACGAAATAACGGACGAAGCCCGAAAACTCGCAGTCACTTGGATGGAGTGTGAAGACAAAAATTGGATAAGACAAAAACACAAACTTGCAAGTGATATAATGAATTATGCTCTAAGATACCATGAAAGCCAAACAAAAAAAATAAAATGTTAAAAGAAAAACTAATTGCAGAATTGCAAAATCTTCCCGAAGGAACGGAAGTATGCCTGTTTGATTATCGAAAAAACTTCTTTAACGACAGTGGCGATGGAGAAGGAAGTAGTTCGGGTATCTACAAACAATTTGAAATAAGCTATCTTGAAAAAGAAGATATAGTAGAAGGAACTAAACCTTTCGCTGTAATGTCTTTTGACAACGATGATTATGACGAAGATGAAAAAAAATTATAAAAAACAGTTTGTATTTTACAAAATAAATATTACATTTGTTTCCGACACACTAAAAAGCATAACCAATGGACACGTTGAAAAGAGGTCAAATAGGAGTTAATAAAAATAGGCTTATAGAACATTGCATAAGCCTACACTCTTCGCTCAATTATTTGGACAAAGTAATGCTTGAAAAAGAATCAAATGAACGAGGAAAGAAAATTGCTAAAGCATGGAACGCTATTAATTTCTCACTTCATACATTGGAGCATTTTGATTTAAACATACCTCTTGATAAATTAGGCACTGAATGTCCTCTCCCAAAAAAATCTGTAAATTATGTCGATGGCGTTCTCCCTTCTTGTTTCTCTGCTTTTATCAAATCAAAACAGCTTTCAAAAGAATGGGATAAATGGTTTAAAGATTGGCAAAACACACTAAAATAAGACAAAATGATTGAACTTTTTGAAAAATATAAAGAAATCGCAGATGAAAGGATTAAACCTACCATAGACGACAGAAGACAATTTGAAAACAATTGTAAATACACTTTTATTAGCGAAACAATTGGAGGAAGTATCAACGCGTTAAAAGCCCATCAAAAATATATTGGAAGTTCTGTTTATAAAAGAGAACGTAGTTTTTCTTATTCAGATACCTGTGACCGAGACTTTCTAAATAGAACGGAAGAAAATTCTGTTTTATTCACGGAGGAACTATATAAAAAGTTTCAGGAAGATGCTCTTAAATTCTATATCGAATATCATACGAAAAAGTTGACTGAAAACCAAATAGTAAGCAACTCTACCTGTAAGCTAACCAATCTAAGATTCGAGTGGGAATTAGAAATGACACAAGAACTGATTAAATTCTACAAAGAGACGCTTAACTCATTAAAATAACTATGGAAAATCCGTTCCCTACCTTCAATGATTTTAGCAGATTTAATGACTACTATAGACTTAAATGCTGTCGAAAACCACGAAACAAAAAGTGGCTAAAAGTTATATACTATCCATTTGCACTGATTGGCATTGGTCTTTTATGGTTATCTCTGATAATTTTTACGCTTACTCTTATTAGTGCGTCAAGAAAATCAAGGCAATATTCATATAGAAACTCCAATAATTATCGGAAAGTCATAAAAGAAGGTCTTTTCTTCAACACAATTGAATATCACGAAAAATAAAAAAAACACATAAAATCATGGAAACTTTAAAATTAATACAAGCCTTTCTGTCAATCACTTTTGTATATGGGGTTGTCAGACTAATAACTTTCACTAAGATATTCAATAGTCAATTAGTCGGGATTATTGAGTCGGTTTTCACAAAGCCAAATACGGAGAAGCCATTCGGTATGTTTCTGATAATTTTAGACTATATTTTTTTCTATTTTAGTCTTTGTTTTCAATCGTGGTTTTGGCTTTTCAAACTCGTTTAAATCAATAATCATGGAAAGAGAATATCTTCTAAAACTCATTCAGAAATATATCGGAATGACTCCTGTGGATTGCGGTTGCAAAAATTGGGATGAAATGCAAAACAAAATGGCAGATGAAATAATAGAATTATCAACAACAAATGAATTTACCTGTGATTTCCCAAACGGAACAGACTATCTCGAATGTCCTATTTGGGCTTTGCGTGAAGAAGGATGTAATGGATGTGAAAAAAAATATATACCAAAAACAAAATAACATAAAATCATGGAAAAAGTAAAAGTAAAAGTAAAAGCAGAATTATTGAATTGGGACACATCAAAAGGAAGTCCGTTCCATTCGGAAAAAGGTTATACCGATGCTATTGGGAAAAAAGCAGAATGGGAAATTATTGACCCACTAAGAAACGAAAAAAAAACGAAAAAAAAAGTGATTTTCAAAATCGAAAGTGAACTGAACCTTGAATTACTATCCACTCTTGACCTAAAACACTGCCCCCTCATTAGTGGGATAAGCAAAAATTGCGAAATAATCAATCTAAATGATGATTATGTAAAATCAGATAAAGAAATAATTACATGGTTAGATTATCCATTCAATAAAACAGTAAAAGCAACTATCTATCCCTACGTAAGAACTTTCAAAAAAAGTGGCACTTTTACACATTTGAATTATTTCGGATACTTAGCTTGGCAAGTTGCTCAAATATATGCTGACATCTACAAAAATAATTGGGAAGAAGTCGGTGTTTGGGGACACAGCTTTAATGACTTATTTTTGGAAGGTATGGTTTTCTATCCCGATAATGAGATAAAATTATTAATTGGCTCATAATAAACTAATAAAATGAATAAACAAGAAAAATTAATCGCTGAAGAAATAAAAGATTTTGTTCCGAGTGAAAAGTTAAATGAAGTAACTGCAAAATTAAATAGCATGATTACTTCCCGTTTTACGGATTTTTTATCAAGCGAAATAGGAATGTACGTTTATGACATAGGAGGAAATATAATTCCTGTTCAAAAAGTATACGATAAATTCATAAATAAAAAATAAAAAAAAATGAGACTATACGATAATAATCATTGGGCGAAAAAATTCGATACCGTAAAACATATTTATGCCAACGGAGGACGAAGCGGAACTTTATGTAGAAGCGTTGCTGCCTGTTTAGGAAACAACTATTCTAAAAACGAAATGGAAGTATGTCCGAAATGCAAAGAAATTCAATCTTCAAACAAACCTATAATCGCATAAAAAATGGAAGGACTACAAATGAAATATTTTGTCATGAAGCCAAAAGACAATGATATATATGCGGAAGCATCAAGAAAAGCAATGAGAACCTATGCCCTACATATTGAATCAGAAAATCCTCAGTTAGCAAAAGAATTGAGAGCATGGACTGACAAAGAAATGCTTGAAGTGAAGGACTCAAAAGGATTTAATGAAGATAGTCGGTCAGCGTAATGGAAAAAGAAATACATATCATTAAGCATGGTAAAACATGGAGCATTAAGAAAAAACACAACTTAATAGCCACAAAATTATGCGAAACAAAACAGATGGCTCTTGATTATGTTATTTCAAATATGGATTATGATAAAATTATAATTCATAAAAAAAATGGAATGGTAAATTTAGTAATTAATCGAAAACAAGAATAGAAAATGGAAAACGCAATTGAATGTCCAAATGAAGAACCTGAAAAATTAACTGTAGGCAAAGAATTTACTGCTTGGGCAGAAAGATATTGGGGTCTAAAACGAAAATACGAAGTGGCAGAACAAGGTGGTGAAAGTTGCCCTTATGATTTTGTAAGAGAAGCTTTTGTAAACAAAATTAACGAAATAGTAAAAGAGAGATTATCCTTATAAAACAATAATAAAAATGGAAAACGTAAAAGCAAAAGAGTTGTTCAACGAACAATTCAAATTCGCCCTAAACTTAGAGGTTAGACACAAAGGCGATAATAAACATGGAATGAATAGTGATATGGGATTACTCATATTACGCAGAGTTTTGGAAGAAAATTCTGACGATGACGGCAATGTTCATTTTACAAGAAATTATATTTGTAGAATGATTCGGTTTTCGGGAAGCGGAGATTTATGTCAATTCAAAGAAAGCGAATTAATGACTATCGAAGACTATAATATTCGAGCTATAGAAGAAGAGCAAAAACGTGAAGATATGCGAAACGAACTTTATGCGAGAAAAAAAGAAATTTTTAATTCTTTTGGAGTTGAAAGAGGAACTGAAGTTTATCTTAAAAAAGAAGGAGTTGTCGTGACGGGTACGGTTTATAAAGTTTCGGGGTATCATATTAATATAGCGCAAATGTAGAAATATATATTTGAATATACAAATTTATTACGTATATTTGCGCTATGAAATTATCAGTTTACGCAAAAAAGTTAGGGATTGGGTATAGAACCGCA
>Ga0172380_10005066_pt1 | contig 16313 bp, 27 predicted proteins | sample Leawe162metaG_FD_119747 | JGI IMG/M metagenome (GOLD analysis project Ga0172380, IMG submission 119747) | Leachate microbial communities from a municipal landfill in Southern Ontario, Canada - Leachate well 162 metaG | ecosystem: Engineered > Solid waste > Landfill > Unclassified | place...
ACTTCCAAATCTCTTAAATCTACCATCCTTTCCTGATACTGTTCATTCAGTTTGTAAATCTGGTAAAGTAGATTTTCAACCTCCCTATCCAACTCTGCCACATGACCCATGATGACTGTCCTTCCTGTGCGTATAGTGACACAGCGTGATCGTGGTTACGCTGTGTGTACGACGACTGTTCTGGTGTCATCATATCAGATCTTCTCCTCTCACGTCTATTATACGCACATCTCTAGATCATCTCTAGACTTCTCCCCGAATATTTTACCAGTCTTCCGGTAGAGTATACCCTAACGCGATAGCATCGCTTTCTAACATTACTTGTTCATTATCTTTACACGGGAAAATCCCTACACCATTCCATAGAAAGGGTCCTCTAACAATATACATAGAAATTACATTAACTACTACCCAACGTTGTATCATTGTATTTCCTCCTTAGTTAAATATGAATCTGACAATAACGAATCCGGGTCCACCCATTGATCCGGCCCCACTACTAAAACCATTTTCCGATGCTCCACCTCCCCCTCCCCCTGCGCTGTATCCGGGGGTTGCAGCAGCATCCTGTCCAGCTACTCCGATGTTTCCTGCTCCACTGCCGGACGCGGATCCGGGCCCATACGCGGATGCGTCTCCGGATGTTGGTGCCGCTCCTCCGGCAATCCCTTCCACTCCACCATTAGGCGAGTAGGGAACAGATCTTCCGGCCGCTCCGTTGCTGGGCACGTTTAGAGCAGTAATCCCACCCCCACTACTTCCTCCACTGGTGTCGGAACCGATGACACTGGAGTATCCTCCGGCTCCTCCCGCCCCGTCGGAGTTAGATCCTTTTACTCCGGTGATTCCTCCGGCGTATCCTCCGCCGGCCACTATCGCTGATCCTCCCATTCCGGGTCCGCCCCGGAAACATTGGATGACATTACCGCCGCTTTCGAGCGATGAGTGTCCTCCTGTTCCACCTGCGTTCCCGTTAGTATCGTCTACTGCTACCGCTATACCGGCGCCACCTCCGGCTCCTACGATGGCGGCATAGGTGGCACCGAACCACGTGACGGGGAGATAGTAGGAGTGTATATATCCTCCGCTTCCTCCGCCTCCACCTCCCGTTCTGATAGTTCCTGCCGCCCCCCTTCTTCCGCTACCTCCGCCTCCACCACCTGCGCAGAGGTCTACGTATACTCCTACAGCGTCGGCGGGTGGGGTTTCATTCAATGCCGTAGCCGTATATATGCGTTCTTCTACGGGTCCGAATCTGACATCATTCCCTGCCGCGACGGTTCCCGCGATCGTTCCGATGGGGAGTAGTGGATAGATTCTCATCGGATGATTTCCGTGATTTGAATGGCTCCGTCTACGCCATCCCAGATTGCATGGATACTCCCCGTCCAGATTCTGTCGTTTTCTAGACAGGCCGCATCTACCATGTATCCTCCGGGGAGAAGAAAACTGTAATCAATCAACGTAGCAACTCCTCCCAATTTAATATGACAGTTACTACTTCCCGGTTCGTTATAAATTAGGAAAGAGGTTCTTACATCGTCTTCCCCGCTTAGTTCCACGTCTACCGCCGAACTGGCTTGTCTACTGACTACCGTTCCTCTGTATTTCTCCCTATACATTTCTTATACCCTTCAGTTATAAACCCAGTACTGTGGAATTTTCCTTCGTGCTTTTCCCATTAGATCTCTTCGATCTACGTGTACCACTTTCCCTCCTTTCGTGATTCCATATCCTGCGAACCATTCTTGTGTAACCAATTCTTTATAATTCACTCTACCCGGGACGTCTGCCGCGTATCCGAATAGATGTTGGGAACTTGCAGCTCCTCCTACTTTACGGTTATGCACCGGACATCTGTATCCGCTAACAATCTTTAGTCCGTCAGGCGTATATTTCAGCCTTAATAATTCTAGGGAAATTAATAGTTCCCTATGCACAAGAATTCTTTTACATCCTTTGTATCCGTTACACTTACATCTAAATTCACTTGCATTAAAATGATGTGATAGATCACCTTTCCCTAATCTTTCATAGGAAATCTGTGCAGCTCTCGCAGTTTTCTTTCCTAAGATTCCATCTACTTTTAATTCATTTCCTAGGTTCCAAGCTTTCTGGAAAGCGGTGACGGTTTTAAATCCTAGCTCATGTCTCACTATCTCCAGGGGTTTCACGTTTATCTGTCCTTTCGATTTTCGGATTGATGAATGGGAGTAACATAGTAGAAATACCTGTAAGCAATACTACTAATACATTAGGGTCTTTACCATTTAAAACTAACATGGTAATTCCTATAAAAGCAATGCTATATAGAACTCCTAATATAATTAGTTCTAACATCACCTACCACCATCCATTGTTAACCCGAATCTACATAACACAGGGTTAGCTGTACTATTATTAAAATTCCATGAAATAGCTGTAGTTGGCAGATATAGTTCTGCTACCCCACGTTGTGTAGTAGCACTAACGGGGAAGCTCATTGCCCATAGCGTTCCACCTGTATATACATCGTATATATACATATACGATTGATTAGTTAGTGCACCTACATTCCATCCGAAGGATGTAGGACCGCCGTACGTTTTCGGATATTCCCAAGTAGCACCGACTACATATGCACCGCTAGTGGTCCATATATTCTGCTCTCCCAATAGCGCTGGGACAGCATGTAAAGTCGCCATACTATTATCACAATAAACACGCGGTTGATCGCCCGCGTCTCTATAACTACCGATAATCAGTATAGTAGTCGTACTTGGGTTTACCCCTGCCATTAGCGGCGGAAAACCTAATCTAATATACGGACCTTTTAAACCATAATTAGATACATACAATCCGCCGGTACTCGGCATATATGAAAAGACATGTGTAGAAATTAACAATGTACCTGTCGCATCACTATATGTATATAGTTGTACAGCCCGCGCGTTAGCGCAGCTACCCGCTACGCCATTTATTTCCGTGATTCTCATACTTAAACTACTAAATTTACTTACATCCATTACGGCAGACCCATAACCAACTGCAGGGTCTAATCCTACCGTCGCATTAGCTATAATTTCAGGTCTATCAATAGCAGGAACACCAACTACATTAATTTCATGAGCGATCTGCCCTGCTAGACCTTGAGCTAAAATCTGTCCAGCGATGTTCGTGGTATCGAACATCGCTCCTGAATTATCTAGGATTGCTAATTCGGATTCTTCCCCCGGATTACATACCGCATACAATCCCTGTTTTTCATCCCATAGTTTATTACTTCCTGGACCCAATGGGAACCCAGACGTATTACTTACTGTGGTATCATTACCTAAAAATATCCAGCTAGAACCGGTATTTACAATAAGCAGACTATCCCAATAACTCTGTTCAGGCACTACTTTAGTAGGACTAGTGCCTAAAATACGATATCGGGCTTGCATTATTTCACCCTATAATAAGTGGGAGTTCCTTTATGGTTATGAATAGCATCTTCTTTTATTCCAGCGTTACGATTTAATGCTGAGTAATAACGATCTGTACCTGTTACCACTCCGATATGGTCCGGCCACCTAACAATATCCCCCGGCTGTGGCGAGTTAACTTTTTCACTGAATTTACTTGCAACACTCGGGAAATTCCCTGCAGTAAATCTCGACCCATTATATTTACCCATAGACTTGAGCGCAGCCCAGACTAGTCCGCTACAATCATATCCACCTTCAGATAACGATTCACCTCCCCATACATACTTATTTCCTGCCTGATTAGCGAGACGTTTCATTTCACCAATTAAATTATTATTCGGATTACCTCCAAATTCTATACTATACAGATTAAAATCTGGTACTGATAACCCTTCACCTTTTCGATTACTAATTTCGCTTAACGCATTAAAATCCCCCGTCATACCTGCGATAAATGTATCTTTCATATCGTCGGGAAGTTCTTTCACTCTCCCATTTTTAATTCCACGTAAAATTAGCACGGAAATTAAAATGAAAAACCACCCCATAGTTTTCATGGCGCGGCTACTTTCTTTACAGTTTTAACTGTCTTTTTAACGTTCCCCGTACTCCCTGTTAGTATTAATACTCCTAAGATCAGAAATACCAATGCTATTATTACATACGCTATATTCATAGTTCCCCGTGACCACAACTCTTTCATGCTACTGATATTCCCTGTTATAATTCCTCCTATATCTGTGTTTAGCCCTGTGCTACCTACCCCCGGTGCGTGCACGTTCTCTGGCATAAACTCTTTATAAGCACCTGTTTTATATACAGTCCACGCTGTATACCCTTGTTTAGTATAAACTATATTAGCTGCTTTAGCATTACCAACGGGATCTTTTAAGTTCCCTAATTTATGCACAGAGTTAATTTGCCATAACCCTGTATCTACAGAACCATTGTTATTCGTATTCGTTACATTATATTTACCACCCGATTCCGCCATAGCTATTGCAGCCATTATATCGGGATCTGCTTTAGGAATATATTTCACCGATAGTTGATATAAATCTGCTAATGTCGCGGTAGGATGCGTTGGTGGAGGCATATTATGCTACTCTGACTTTAGTACCATTTTTAGCGGGGAATTTCATTCCGTCGTTCATTTCCATGATAGCAGTTTTAGTTACGCCATTCTTACTTGCTAGTTGTGTCAAGGTATTCATACCATTTTTAGCAGTCGTGTATTTAGGACTCTGCCATTTCGGAATTTTTACAGTGGTCCCTACAGGCCACGGTCCCTCATGTCCTAGTCGATTGACATTATCTCGTTGTAAAAGGTCAATCGCTAGTCCGTCTGTTCTGTTATAATAAAGCCTTGACAATTCCGTATAAGAATTGTCGAAACTTCCTTTTACTGTATGTGTACAAGGCGGACTGCCTTGCCGTTTAGCTGGCGCATCTTTAGTACCTCCGGGAGTAATATTCTCCGGAGGTAATCCTAACTGCGCTGTGGCTTTATCTCTCATCTGACCCTGTTCATAGGACAGGTCTTGTCCCTCTACATATGCACTCATCGCGCGTAATGCATCTGTAGCGGTATATCCTTGCCCGCTCAACCATTCAGCCGCGCGCCTAACCCATAACTCATTACTATCTGACACAGCCGCTGTGGACGTCGGCGTATTAGTATTATCGGTGACTACTACAGTTCCTCTAGTAGCTGCGAACCCATAATCACTTGACGCGATATCAGAAGCGTCTACAGAATCTTCTACAGATTCATTGACAGAATCTTCTGCCAATTCTTCTGCTGGTGTCATTTTAAAAGCGATAATAGCTAGGATTGTTACTCCCAGACCTACTAGATATAGGATAGGGATCCCTGCTATTTTCTTGGTCATTAACGATTTAATATTATCCATCGTTATGGCCTTTCAATCAATGCTCGATACATGCCACTAATAGCCGCACTTCTAGCGGCAGCTTTTCCAACGCCAATCGCTTGCGTTTTCGACGGCTGATCGTTGATATCCGGTGTCATATACCTACCGGCGCCGTCCTGAACATCTCGATGACCCGCTTCGAAATATTCATTTCCGAAAGCAGAACCGTCTCGAATAACAGGTTCAATTCCTACAGCATAAGATAGTGTTCCGGGCCCTCTTGACCCGGAACTTTCTTTCGATGCCGCATAACCAGCGCCACTAATATTTTTATTCACTTCATAATTAGGCTGAGTATTAAAAGTGTGAATATTCACCGGAGGGGTGTGCACCCCTTCAGTCCACTGTGACGCAAGGGTTTTATTTTCGATCCCTAGGTTCGGATCTCTATCTGTGACTGTTTCATTCCATTCGACCTCATCCGTTTCTACGGACGGAGTTTTATCCGTTACTACATCAGCATGAGGTCTTACTACATATTCTTCTAGTGGCGGATCTGGATCCGCGAACATCTTATATAGTAGTGTGCTCATTTTTATTTACCCGTCACAGGAGCGATAGCACTTCTGATACTCTTGCTAAACCCTGCGAAAAGCGATTCTAGTACTTTCGCAGTAGCGCTTTTTTTACTGACAATAACTGCGATACTAGCTAGACCTACAATGGCGATGAAAACGCCGATACCTTTATCCATCATTTCTTACTCGCTTTCTGCGCTTTACTATAAATAGGGGTATTAGCAATAATACTACTAATAAGCACTAAATATCCCACCGCTTTAACTAGCGGCGCTATTACAGTATTATTACTAACGCTAGCTACTATAATCAATATAATAGAAGCCAATATAATTCTATGACCGGCGGCAGGCCAATTACGCTCTTTGGCAGTATAAGAAGCTAACGTAATTAAACCTGCCGCCGCATAGGGGGTTTCAACATTCATTATCGAATTTTACGGAACATTCCGATAACGAACAGTCCAGCGATCACCGCGATAAGATAGCGGTTATTCAGCGCATTGACGATAGATTGCATTATAATAACCTCTTTCTAAATGTTATGAGATTTCAGTGTAATAACAAGGAAGAAAAGAATTGCCCATGCGATTCCTACGATAATCAAGGAATCCCATAGCATCTGTACGCCTACAGTACCTTTAGCAGGCGTTTTAGTAGGACCTACAGGTTCCCTACTAGTAACAAGAATCTTCGGTGTGTCATTCTCGATACCCATGATTTAATCCAACGCACTCGTGGCATAGAACGTATCACCATCACGGATCTGACCGATCAGAGTGACCACCTCCGTCTGCGTAGCAGCAGCACCAGGAGTAACCCTAACCTGCAACTGCGTGCCGACACGGGTGTTCAACCAGGTCTCTCTACCACCAGACAGACCAGAGAATGGCCACACCATCACCCCATCATCCAGACCCGGATACGTTCCGGCTCCCAACGGAGCATAAGCACCAGCGGCGACACCAATATCAGCGCCGATGTGTCCGTACGTTCGCCGCACCATATCCTGATGTGATTCCAGAGGAATACCCTCATCGAGGGGCATATTATCGAGCAGTAGCCCGACGTCCGACGCAGCAGTAAATGCCACCCGCGCACCTGCCGCGCGAGACACCAGAACAATTCCTTGAATCATCCCGCCACGGTTAGTGAGTGTCAGCAGGTTATTTGCAGCGGCTGTAGCCGTCCCTGTTTCAATTCGCGTTTCCACGAAATCACCGAAACCGACCGGTTGGGTATTCACCGGCTGACCGGCCAGAGTAGAAGCCACTGGTGCCCAGTAGTGTTGTTCGACTCTCACGGACATTTCAGCCGCGGTAGCCGTAGCACCAGTGAAAGCATTAGTAACCTGATTGACAGTCATTCGCAATTGCAGTGATGCGTTAGAGTCAAGGTTAGGAACACAGCAATACCCGGAGTTCACATCCCTCTCCAGGTCGATGTCCAACCTGAAAATAGCGCTAGCAGTAAGCGCACCGCCGGCGACCGTGTAGGTATACTCCGGTCCTACATGTGGGTTATTACACGCCCGCGGGTTATTGGTTTTTACGGTACCTGTTCCGAAATATTTATTGACAAGATACAGGTTATACCCGCTGATAGGTTGCGTGATCGGCTGACCGGTGGCATCGGTCAGAGTGATGGAATCTACCAGGTTCCATGGTGCATCCGCACCGGCAAGAATTCCTACCGTTCCCGTCCACGTCTGACAGAAATAAATACTGATTTTACGCACGAAACCCGTAGCGGGAAGTTGAATGGGTTGCAGAGGAACTGCGCCAGCCAAGTTATTTACGGTCTGTACGTTGCTGAATCGCCTCTGCGGTCGGGATGCTACGGGGAACCTGATCCCCGTGGGAGAAACAACTACGGTATCAGAACTACTAGTTTCAGGCATAATTATAATATCTTTCTACTAATTAGAATCCGAGTGCCAGATAGGCGCGAGATGCACGGTTATCGTGAGAAAGACACAGTAAATGCGCTGTACCGAACATTGCAATAATGAATGCCGCTACTGCAATTCCATGTACAGGGCTGATATGTACATGTGGAGTCATAAAAAACACCCATTCGTTGAATACGATTAACGAATTAAATATCACACGAATGGGTGGACTATGAAATTATTTATTCATTTTATTATACCGTACCCCGGGGGGTACGCACAATGCGTGACGGGCTGTCACTCTCAGTAGGCTAGGTTCACCTGTTCTGGCGGTGAGTCCGATCCGAGCTGAACCCACGTAAAATCATGTAACTTATTAGTACGAATAACTTTACTCAACTCTCTAGCAGACATGATACCATCCATATCCGCTAGTCTCTTGAGATCAGCAGTTTCACTCGCTCTCCCAATAAACGCATGTGAAACATTCGCGTAAATTGAAAGTGGTAGATGTGACGGACGTTGCGCTAAAGTGATCATCGTACCTTTAGCACTTCTAATAAGGGAATACATCATTCCTAACTCATCGCCTAAATTAAGAAATCTAGGATGAGTCACAAACAGACCCTCATCTATATGAACCGTCCACTTACCCGTCTTACTTAATTCCTCGAAAGCGTATGCGAATTCCGCTTTCATTACAGCCGTGGCTTGCGTCATAGTAAGATTTTCAACTTTAGGCCAGAATAGTATTCTGTTTTCATGCACACCGACACGTTTTTTCCACGTCGTCCAACGCGTCCAACCTTTATATGATTTCACAATCGTATCATCAGGTTGAAGTTTACACACGAAACAAATTACATTCCCGTTACGTTGAATTCGGATTTCATCTAATTGACGTGCTAATTCCGTCTTTCCCGATTTAGTGGGACCTGTGATTAATACATGATCTCCTTGATTCCACTGGAGATTCAATCTATTTAACTGCTGTATAGTATTAGGTCCTATTTTCATCACGATTGTTTCTGAACTCATTAAACCCTGCTGCTCCACATGTCAATGCGAAACTGCCCAATGCAACAATCAATCCCGCGTCTGCAGATTTGCCTAGTAGATTGATAATCGACTGTGCTCTAGCAGGATTAGACAACAACGCGGCATATACTTGCTCACGCAACCGCGGCTGCGCTTCGCTGATAGTAGTGGCAGTTTCAATATATGAAATTAGAATGCAACCTACTTGCATCACGTCTGTGATGCCCACGATCAGTTCGGTTGCTTGTGCAGCTAGTTGTTCATTTTTAACACCTACCTTTTTACGGGTAGACGTATTAGTTTTCTTTTTATGTTCTTCGCAGAATCGAGGTTTTCTACCTCGTCCTCCGTATGTTAGTTCTTTACCACATACCTCACACGCATATTCATATGTATTATCAGGCTTTTCATCTAGCGGAATGTCTCCGCTAGTAAAATCGATCATAGTCATTTTAACCCCAACTAGTCCAAGGTTTTTTTACCGGATTATTATCCGGTTTAGACAATGTTGACACTGTCTCCACTAGCGCGTTAACCGTTTTCGTCAACGCAGTTATCATTTCTGTCAGATCATTCGAAGGAGGATTTTCATTTACGGGGTTCGGAGGTTCTGGATTCGGAGGTGTCGGAGGTTCCGGATTCGGAGGAGCCGGAGGTTCCGGATCCGGAGGATCCGAAGGGTTCGGAGGGTTTTCATTTACGGACATGGAAATACCCCCATATAATAACGCTACTGATAACACTATATAGAAACACTTTATCAGATTTACTCACTTTTACTCACTTTTTCTTACCACCTAGCATTTTAAAGATGGAGGACTCTGCAATTTGGTTAATAAGCGGTTCTACTTGGTTAATAAGCGGTTCTACATTATTAAATATACTATCTACTTTCTGTAGGATGTCGTCTAACGTTTCTTGCAATCTTTCAATATCTTGTTTTAGAGTACTATATTCATTTTCATTCATTTAGTAATCGACCACCAATTTACAGAGATTTCATCGATAGCGTTAATAGCGGAAATCCAGATAGGGCCAGTGAAACCATCGAAGATTTTTACCGGTGATGGTGTTGCATACATTCTCCCGGCATAATCGCGGTCTACCTGAGTTTTACTATCTCCGATGTTGATATAGTCCGACGGTTTCAATGATACGATCATAACGTATAATGAAATACGTTCTAAATCTTCGTTCACAATTCGGGTTGGTATCCACGTTGGATACACTGTAATATGACCTGTTACCATCCTGTTGGAAGGTTTAACAGCTGTACTTAAATCATTATAAGTAGATTCTGCGAAAGCTCTATCCGGCGGATTGCTTTCGTTCTGTAGTAGGTCATCTAGTACTTCCCCATCATCATCGTTTACATCGCCGGTATATAAAGTCGGATCTGTCATCTAGCCGTAACCTCCTAGGTGTGCTACACTGTCTCCCGGGGTTAGCCTATCCGTACCGAGAGGAAGAAAAACATGTCTGACCAGGAAAAGGTCGCGCGCGAGGGCGAAAAACTCGCGAGACGCATCGAAATTCGAAAGGCCCGGCCGTGGATGCCCACGCAGGGGGAAATGCGGACAGGGACACTCGTCACCGTGCGGAGAGTCGAGGATGCTTACAGTGGGCATCTCGTTCTAGTCATGGAAGACGAAAATACGAAGGAAATTTTCGCTTACCACGTGTTCTCTATGATTGAACAGAGCTCGCTTTTCGAGATGAAACCCGCTAAAGGTTCGCGTCTAACCATCTTTAATGGGGGAAAACGCGAGACTAACGCTTCTCAGCGTGCGTATGAGGCGTACATTGAGCTGAAAGCGCAGTATGAGCTGATGAAAGACCAAGACGCTCTCAAGAAACTGAAGGAACCGGAGCGCACATTTTATCATGATAATGATGTCTTCTTCACTGACGTAAACGAAGAAGACACCGAAGAATTTTCCTGGGAAGGCTAACCCCAGGGAAAAGTCAGGAGAGATTTCCCCCGAATTCTCTCTCCTGACTATAATGAGCTAACCCCCCTTACATCCTCCCCCGTGGATGTTAAGGGGGGTTAGTCATATTTAGAGGAGGAATTAATGTTAAAAGCCATAGTAGATAAATTAAGTAAATTCGATATAGTTGAATTATATCAGCAACTGTTACACCCGAGTAAAGATGTGATTAAACAGAGAAAAGTTAAAGTAAAAGTTAAAGGAAGTAGAAAACGGGATAGAGTTAAACGATATAACAGTTGGTCGGGGAAAAAACAGTTAGTAATTGATATAGCGGGGAGAGAAAAATATTTAGAAGGGAAAATATCTTATAACCAAGCTGTAAAACATTCTAGAAACGTAATAAAAAAGAAGGCTGACATAACAGTCAGCCGTAAAGTATTGGAACAGAAGGCTTACGATAATATTATTAGGTTAGCCGGGGAAAGACCAATCTTCGATTTATGGGGGGATGAAAAAAGTCCTATCGATGTTGGTAAAGTAATGCGGCATGTAAAAAGGTCAGATGTACAGACATTGAAAAAGATGGGGAGACTAAGAAGTTACGATGAATTGGCAGTAGAAGCGAAAAGTTCTAGAAACAAGAGAGCGGTGTATGAGGAAAATCAAGTTATAGAAATATTTAATCCGTACTGGTATTAATATGATTTGCTTGAAATGTGGAATTGAATTTACATCTAAAGATAAACGGCAGATTTACTGTTCGCGCGCGTGTCAACGCGCATATAAAAGTGTTATAAGAAACGGTTGTTTTATTGGGGTAGATGGGGAAGGGGTAACAAGGCCTACGGGAGAGCATCACTATGTGATGTTAAGCGTAGGAAAAAGAACGTTATGGAACAATGGTAAAGAGATTACGTATAAAGAAATCTTTTCTTTTTTATGGGAAGAATATTTAAAAAATCCTACTGAGATATTCGTAGGATTCTATTTGAAGTACGATTTTCTACAGTGGACTAAAGGGTTAAAAGAAAGTGTCGCCAGACTTTTATACACGAAAGAAGGAATAGAAAGTAGAAAACCAAGAAAGAAGGGGTTTATACAATCATTTCCTGTCATCATTGATGAGGAATGGGAAATAGATCTTTTACCGAATGGTAAAAGATTTAAAATTAGACCTCATACACATGTCCCTACGAAAAGTGGGATGTGCGCGTGTGGGAAAGATTTAACAGAAAACATAGATGAGGATATAGATATAGAATTCCAATTAGAAGATAGTTTTAATTGGGATGATATGAAAACTGCGCCTAAGAAGAAAATTAGTAGACCGTGGATGACGATATGCGACACGGGATCATACTGGCAATGTTCTTTTCTAAGGGCTATTGACCCTAAAGGTTGGAACGAACCTATAATAGACGAAAAAACATTTGAGTTGATTAAGAAAGGAAAAGAAGATAGAGGGAGAATATATGACGTTGAAGACACATCTTACTACGAAGAAATGAAAAGATACAATCTTCTAGAAAATATTATTTTAGGAAAATTAACAGAGAAATTGGCAGCAGGATTTAAAACCGCTGGAGTAAGTTTAAAAGCGGATTCATGGTTCGGACCTGGTCAAGCCAGTTCAACATGGTTGAAAAAGAACCACTCCGAACATAAAAGAAGGGTGATACACCCGAAATATATAGATGAAAGAATACATGAATTAGGACGGCAGTCCTACTACGGAGGGTGGTTCGAGATACCCATACACGGGCATATACCCGGTGTATGTTGGGAATACGATATAAACAGTGCGTATCCGTACGCGCTAAGTAAAATGCCTAATTTTAAGAATGGGATGTGGGTTCAAGGTAAAGGGCATCGAACATTTAAAGATGATAGTATTGTTATAATGAAATTAACGGTAGAAGGTAATGATCCTTATTTAGGAGCGCTACCGTATAGAGATAAACACGGTAGAATATTAAGATTACAGAAATTGAAAGGAGTGTATTGGTGGCATGAGGTGAACAGTAGTATAAAGGCGGGATTAATAAATAAATATACAATAGAAGAATGGGCAGAGTTCGTGCCCAATGACAGTGTACATCCGTTTAAAGATATGGAAACATTATATATCCAGCGGTTGAAGGCTGGTAAGAATACTAGCGCTGGGAAAGCGCTAAAACTTTTGTATAACTCTGTGTATGGTAAATTCGCACAGAGTGTAGGAACCCCTTTATGGGGGAATTCTGTGTATGCGAGTTTTATTACATCGTACTGTAGAACGATGATTACAGATGCGATAAGCACGCACCCTAAAAAAAGTAAAGCTGTAGCGATGATAGCTACAGATGGGGTTTACTTCACTAGTGAACATCCTGGTCTGGAAATTGATGGGGAAAAATTAGGGGCTTGGGATAAGACACTGAAAGAACGGCTAACCTTATTTATGCCCGGTATTTACTGGGATGATAAATTAAGAAAGATTATTAAGGAAGGTTTCACAGGGATTTCTGCCCCTATTAAAACGAGGGGTGTAAACGCTTTCGATTTAATGAAAGTAGTGCGAGAAATAGATAATAAATTTCATGAGAGTTATTTAAACTTTTTATTATGTAGAGAATACGAATGGCCGACGTTCAGTGTACCAATCAGGTTTGATATTGTATCTGCGAAGCAGGCGCTGTCTAGAAATAATTGGTCGACATGCGGTATGATACATGGGGACACATGTAACCTGATGTGTCCTCCGGATTGCGGAAAAGGAAGAAAAGAGATTAATAGCAACCCTAAAAACAAGAGAGATACTGAAGTTTATATTGATGAGGGGATTATTAGAAGTAGAGTGTATTATCGGAGTGACAGATTGGAAACTGTGTACTATGATAAGAAATTCGGGTTTACTGAAGACAATGAACAAGAAAAGTATGAACAGATAACTCCGGAAGGACAATCGTTCTATGAATGGTTTCACTCGGAAAACACGTAATGATTATGATCTGTCCGAATGGGCAGATAGTTTTATAGAAGAAGATACTTATCAGGATTACGAAGACGAAGAAGAAGATTTATTGCTAGATGAATGGAAGAAAAGTTCGCTGCCTAAAGATATATACTACCGATACGCCCAAGACGTGGCTTGGGTGGGGGAGTATAGTATAACCAGATTTCGAAATGTATATAAAGGGAAATGTGAAAGGTGTAATAAAACTTTCACACATCGAGAAAGGGGGAGATTAAAAGGAATGATAGAAAGCCATATTCTTAGGGGGTGTAAAGACCCGAAATACGCGCCATTAAAATACGAAGAAGACCCACCGTTCTAGCGAGAGTTGACACCATGGAAAGGTGGGGGTAGGGTGGGTAACAACGTACTGACATACACACAGGGAGAAAAAATCATGTTCAACCGTACGACGATTCCTAGCGCCAGCGCCGTAGGTCGTCCCCGTGACCCTGCCACGCAGGCGTACCTGGACGCCGTAGCAGACCTTCAGCAGACTGGTGGAGCACTTTCTACCGTCATCGAGGGGTGTACCCTCGATACGGAGCCTACGAAAAACGGGGATGGAAAATCCGAACGTTACACGGATAAAAGGCTGCGGTGCGCACTGGCGGCAATGACTACTGCCAGTAAGGAGTATAACGTTACGGTAAGGAAGCAACTTACCACTGAAAACGGAGGGGTGAAAATCACCTTCTGGGTAATCGAAAAGATTAAGAGGGTTAGAGGTAAGAATAGTAAGACGGAAGAAACTGAGACGGAAGAAACGGAAACGGAACAGTCTAACACGGTAAAAACTGTTAAGCCATCTGTAATGGCGAAAAAGCCCTGAACCTATATAAACTAAATGACGCGTAAGATATGGAATAACCATATCTTACGCGTCATTCACGTGTCTAAAAAGGAGAAAAATGTACTTCGATACGATCCTTAGTTTAAGATCTAACCTTATATCACATTTTTATATGGGAGAATATGTATGGACCACTGGTATCATAAAGCAGGAATTTATATATGATAAAGACAGATCCTCATATGAGTATAGTATCTCCTGTAAGAATGGGGAATTTCCTACGGAAGACGAAGACTTTAAATTCCATATATTAACAAGGGCTGTGATATCGTTAGATATATTTAATAGTAAGTTAGTAGAAGATGCAGAAACTCTGCGTAAAAATTTGAATGCGTTGGTTGACGGTACTGTTAAAATGAGTGTGTTGATGGTAGTGAATAATGGCGAAATAAGCTGGGAAACGGTGGGATACGCAGGGAGGAATGCGGAAGATATTTTATTTTTAATGTTGTCTATTGAGTCGTTCAACAATATGTTGAGATATCTGAATAGCTGTGTGAACGATAAAACGTGTCCAGTAAGAAAGGAAATAAAAGCGGAACTAAAACGGGGCGGACTATATAAGTTCAATCGCTTTAGAATGAGAGGGTGAAAGAAATGTATATAGAAGAATTGACGGACGCTAGAATGAAATATGTAGAAGATACTTACGCAGGGTATAATGAAAATATTATACAAGAATTTGTTTATGATAAGGGTAGGGTGGACTATCATATTTCAAGTAAAAGAGAATTGAATGATGATCTGAGGTTACACCTATTAACACGATCTATGCACGCATTCAATTTCAGAGAATACGACTTGTCCGTGTCAGAAAATACAATGAGAAAGAGGTTGAATTTCTTAACAAATAATAAGGCAATATTAATATATGTTTATACCGAGATAAATGAAGGAAAAGGCAGATGGATCGTAGAAGCGGAATTCAATGGTGGAGATAACGTTTTAAAAGAAGTGTTGTGCTTATTGATAACGGCAGTGATGACTGATAACATGAAAGCGTATCTAGTCAGATGTGCGAATGATAAAGATTTTCCTGACAGACAGAAATTACAGGATGAATTAAACGGAATTCATATTAAATACTAGGAGGATTAAAATGGGAATGACGTTTAAAGAATACGGAGAAATACTAAGAGCGAATAACGGAAAGATAGAGATATGGAATGAAATAGATGTTCTGAAGGGGGAAGATACACAAGTTAATGTAGACGTAAGATTCACCCATACGTACGAGGAGGTGAAAGATGATTACACGTTTATTTTACACACATTCTCCTGTATCCTAAACAATGTATGTGACGCAGAAGCAGTTAAGAAAATGATTGTCATTAACAAAACGCTACCAGAACGTTATATGCAAGATTATATACAAGCGGGAATTCTAGCGTTGTTAAAGGGTGAAACTGATTATCACATATATATAACTATGGAAATTCTAAGAGGCAACGTAATATTAAAAATAGGTCATGGTAATAATGCTAATGAAGAAAGCTTGGAGGGAAACATAACAGAGTTAATTACATATGTATCATTCTATTCTATAACTCAACAATACGCGTCGTAATACCTGCTATATAAAAAGCACCACCATAGTCTCGGGTATAGACTATGGTGGTGCTTTTTTATTGTCATTCGTAATACCTCTGGATTATACCACATGATCAACTGTCCGGTTTGTATACCCCCCGGGGGGTAACCA
>Ga0172380_10005068_pt1 | contig 16310 bp, 11 predicted proteins | sample Leawe162metaG_FD_119747 | JGI IMG/M metagenome (GOLD analysis project Ga0172380, IMG submission 119747) | Leachate microbial communities from a municipal landfill in Southern Ontario, Canada - Leachate well 162 metaG | ecosystem: Engineered > Solid waste > Landfill > Unclassified | place...
GAAGCGCCCGCGGCCGCGCACGTACTTCACGCGGCGGGCGCGGCTGAGCTGTCCGAGTCCGCCGGTGAGCCGGCCGACGACCTCGTCCTTCCAGATGCGCACGCGGTCGACGTCGATGGCGGGCTCGCCGAACGTCACGCCGAGGTCGGCGGCCTCGCGCGCCTCGTTCACGACGTTGGCGACGTGGAGCAGGGCCTTGCTGGGGATGCATCCGCGGTAAAGGCAGACGCCGCCGGGGTTGGGCTCGGTGTCGATCAGCGTGACGTCCAGGCCCTCCTCAGCGGCGAGGAACGCAGCGGGATAGCCGCCGGGCCCCGCGCCGAGGACGGCCACCCGCAGTGCCTGATTCGTCGTCACGCTCGCTACCCCTCCAGTGCCATGATCAGCGGGTTCTTGATCGCCTCGACGATCCACGACATGAAACGCGCGCCGTCCGCGCCGTCGATGATGCGGTGGTCCATGCCGAAGGACAGCGGCATGCGCAGGCGTGGCTTCCACTCGCCATTCTCGTACACGGGCACCGTCTCGGCACGCCCCAGTCCGAGGATCGCGATCTCCGGCCAGTTGATGATCGGATCGAAGTACCCGGTGCCGAGGCTGCCGAGGTTGGTGACGGTGAAGGTGGCCCCTCGCTGCTCCTCGATGGTGAGTGCGTTGTTGCGCGCGCGCTCGGCGATCTCGTTGAGCTCCACGGAGAGGTCGATGATGTTCTTCTGGTCGACGTGCTCGATCTTCGGCACCACCAGGCCGCGCTCGGTGTCGACGGCGACGCCGAGGTGGATGTAGCGCTTGAGGATGAGCTCGTTGCTGTCGGTGTCGATGCTGGCGTTGATGCGCGGGTGCGCGCGCAGCGCCGCGGCCACGACTTTCAGGATCATCACCGAGATCGTCAGGTTGCCGCCCGCGGCTCGCGCTCGCTCGCGGTGCTGCTGGCGCAGTGCCTCCATCGCCGTGACATCGGCGTGGTGGTAGATGTGCGCGTGCGGGATCTCCGCCCACGACTGCGTCATGTTGCGCATCACGGTGCGGCGCAGGCGCGTCAGCGGCTCGCGCGTCACCTCGCCCCACTGCGCGAAGTCGGGGAGCGAGACGCGCTCCCGAGCCGCCTCCGGCGACATCTGCACGATCACGGGGCGTGAGGTCTGCTCACGCACGTGGCGCTGGACGTCGTCGGCGGTGATGCGCCCGCCCGGGCCGGTGCCGGTGATGCCGCTCAGGTCGACGCCGATGTTCCGCGCCAGCTGGCGGACGGACGGCCCGGTGGGCGCCGGTGGCTGCACCGGCGCACGCGACGGGGGCGGAGGGGGCGGCTGAACAGCCGTCGGCGGTGCGGGCGGTGCGACCGGCGCCGGCGGCGGCACGGGAGCGGGGGGACGAGTGGCCCCCGGCGGCGGGGGCGGGGGGATGAAGGCCGGCGGCGCAGGCGGCGGCGCAAGCGGCGGCGTGGGTGCGGTCGTGGCAGCAGCGCCGGCGGCTGGCGGCACGGAGGGTGCGGCCGGCGCGGCGGGCGAAGTGACGCCGGACTCCACGGTGAACAGCACCTGTCCAGGCTTCACCACGTCCCCCGGCACGATGTGGATCTTCGTCACGCGCCCGGCCAGCTCGGACGGCACGTCCAGCGTGGCCTTCTCGGTCTCAATCTCCAGCAGCGGCTGGTCGACTGCGATCACGTCCCCCTCGGCGACGAGGATCTTCAGGACGTCGGCCTCGTCGATGTTCTCGCCGAGGTTGGGAAGGGCGAAGTCCGCCACCGTGCAGCCCCTTCTCGCGGGGGCCGCACGCCGCGGCCCATCGCGGGCGTTATAGCACACTCCTCCCGTACGGAACCCGCGTCCGGGACCGCGCGCGCAGACCGTGCATGTGCGGACGCCGATCGTGACGAGCGTACGCTCGCGGCACCGTCGCGCCTCGTCGGTTCGTCTGACACGGTGCTATATTGCGTGCGTGATGCCACACGGCCTTCAGGCCGGTGGAACCGCGGGGGAGAAGCATTGTGACAACTGGTTCAGAGCAGGTCGTGTCCGCACAGGCGTCGTCGCGGCCGGCGGAGCAGGCGCCCGATCCCGAGCAGCTCAGGAGTTGGGCTGACGCGTTCGACGCGGTGATCGCCGCGGAGGGGCCCGCGCGCGCCGCCGCGATCCTCCGGAAGCTCCTCGATCGCGCGACCGCGCAGCGCGTCCCCATCCCCCCGGTGGTGAACACGCCGTACTGGAACACGATCGGCGTGGACGCGCAGCCTGCGTATCCCGGCGATCTCGCGGTCGAGGATCGCATCAGCGCGGCCGTCCGCTGGAACGCGCTGGCGATGGTGGTGCGCGCGAACCGCACGAGCAGCGAACTCGGCGGGCACATCGCCACGTACGCCTCGATCGCCGACCTGTTCGAGGTGGGCTTCAACCACTTCTTCCGCGCCGCCTCGAAGAGCGAGGGCGACCCTGCCGCGGGTCCACGCACCGGCGACATGGTCTTCTTCCAGCCCCACGCCGCGCCGGGCGTCTACGCGCGCGCGTTCCTGGAGGGCCGCCTGAGCGAGGATCGCCTGGCGAACTTCCGCCGCGAGACGAGCGGCCCCGTCGCCTCGTCGGGAACCATCGCCCCGGACAGCGAGGGACTCCCGTCGTACTGTCATCCGTGGCTGATGCCGGACTTCTGGCAGTTCCCGACCGGCTCCATGGGCCTAGGTCCGATCCAGGCGATCTACCAGGCGCGCTTCATGCGCTACCTGCAGCACCGCGGGATCGCGGACACCACCGGGCGCAAGGTGTGGGCGTTCGTCGGCGACGGCGAGATGGACGAGCCGGAGTCGCTCGCGGGCCTGTCGCTGGCCGCGCGCGAGGGACTCGACAACCTGATCTTCGTCGTCAACTGCAACCTGCAGCGTCTGGACGGCCCCGTGCGTGGCAACGGCTCGATCATCCGCGAGCTCGAGGGCCTGTTCGCGGGTGCCGGCTGGAACGTCATCAAGGTCATGTGGAGCTCCGACTGGGATCCGCTCTTCGCGCGCGACGAGGAAGGCATCATCCTCAAGCGCCTCGACGAGACGGTGGACGGCGAGTTCCAGCGCTACGCCGCCACTGACGGCCGGTTCAACCGCGAGCACTTCTTCGACAAGTACGCCGAGCTGCAGGCGCTGGTCGCGGACCTGTCCGACGAGGACATCGACCGGCTGCGCCGCGGGGGCCACGACCCCGTGAAGATCTACGCCGCGTACCGCGCGGCCGAGATGCACCGGGGACAGCCCACCGTAATCCTCGCCCACACCATGAAGGGCTACGGGATGGGCAGCTGGGGCCAGGGCCGCATGGGCGCCCACCAGCAGAAGAACCTGGACGAGGAGGCGCTGCTCGCCTTCCGCGACCGCTTCTCGCTCCCGATCAGCGATGACGAGGCGAAGGACCTCGCCTTCTACCAGCTCCCGGAGGGCGGGCCCGAACTCCGCTACCTGCACGAGCGCCGCGCCGCCCTGGGTGGCTACCTCCCCGAGCGATCGAGCGAGGCGCCGAGGCTCCCGGTGCCGGAGCTGTCGGCCTTCTCGCGGGTGATCGAGGGCACCGGCGGCCGCGACCAGTCCACGACGATGGCCTTCGGGCAACTACTCGCCCAGTTGCTGCGCGATCCGAACGTCGGACCGTACGTGGTGCCGATCGTCGCCGATGAGGCGCGCACGTTCGGCATGCACACGCTCTTCCGGCCGGCCGGGATCTATTCGCCGCACGGGCAGCTCTACGAGCCTGAGGACAAGAGCGCCCTGGTCTACTACCGCGAGGCCACCGACGGCCAGATCCTCGAGGAGGGGATCTGCGAGATCGGCGCGCTCTCGTCGTGGATCGCGGCAGCGACCAGCTACAGCACCCACGGCGTACCGATGCTGCCGCTGTACATCTTCTACTCGTGCTTCGGATTCCAGCGCGTCGGCGATCTCATCTGGGCCGCCGCCGACCAGCGCGCGCGCGGCTTCCTCTTCGGCGCCACCGCGGGACGCACCACGCTCTCGGGCGAGGGCCTGCAGCACCAGGACGGCACCAGCCAGCTCTGGGCGTCCACCATCGGCACCTGCCGGGCGTACGACCCCTGCTTCGGCTACGAGATGGCGACGATCATGCAGGACGGCATCCGCCGCATGCTCGACGCGCAGGAGGACGTCTTCTACTACATCACCGCGATGAACGAGGAGTACGCCCACCCCGCGATGCCGGAGGGCACCGCCGAGGGCATCGTGCGCGGCATGTACCTGCTGGAGGAACGCGCCGGGGCACAGGTGCAGCTCCTCGGGTCGGGCACGATCCTGCGCGAGGCGCTCGCCGCCGCCGAGATCCTCGAGCGCGAGCACGGGATCGCGGCGAACGTGTGGAGCGTCACCAGCTGGTCGGAGCTGCGCTGGGATGGCATGGTCGCCACCGGCAACGCATCCTCGGCCGTGCGCGAGGCGCGCCGCGCTCCCGAGGGAGCGACGACGAGCTGGGTCGCCGGTTGCCTGGGCGCGACCGTCGGCCCGATCATCGCCGCCACGGACTACGTGAGCGCGGTGCCGGACCTCATCCGCCCGTTCGTGCCTGCCGGCCGGGAGTACACCGCGCTGGGGACGGACGGCTTCGGCCGCAGCGACATGCGCAAGAACCTGCGCTCCTTCTTCGGCGTGGGGCGCGAGGCGATCGTGCGGTCGGCCCTGGAGCACCTCGGCCGCTAGAGCGCGGTACGGCAGCGGAGTCAGGCAGGGGTTTCGCGGGAGGCGCGAGGAGCGGGGGAACACATGCAGTGGGTGATGACGGACCACGTCCACTACGATCGGGTCGCCGCCTGCTGGATGATCCAGCGCTTCATCGATCCCGCCGCCGAGATCTCCTTCGCGCCCAGCCGCACGCCCCTCGAGGATCTGCCCGAGGGCGCGATCCCGCTCGCGTTCCCCGGCGCCAGGCTCGGTCCGCACGACGCGAACGGTCCGCTGTTCGTGAAGGTGCTGCGCGAGTACGGCATCGAGGATCCCGCGCTCGAGCTGATTGGCGAGGTGATCGCGAAGGGCATCGATTACGTGCTCCACGACTACCGTCCCGATCCCGCTGACCGCTATGGCCAGATGGGCGTCGGTCTGGCCGCGTTCGCGGACGGCATGATCGTCCTGGAGCCCTCGGACCCCAAGCGCCTCGAGGACAGCTACATCGTCTGGGATTCGATCTACGCGCTGTTCAAGGCGAACAAGCAGCGCCTCGGACCCCGCACCGCCTGAGCCTCGCGCCGGTGTCGCGGCGTGCTGCGTCGACTCAGACGCCCGCCATCCCGGCGACGGTCGCGATCACCTGCGCGGCGCGTCCGTTCTGCTGGTAGGAGCGCAGGATCTGGAGCTTCTCGGCCTCCAGCGACCCTTCGGCGTGGATCGCGAGCAGCTCCTGGTAGGGGCCGTACTCCCCGGCGGTGAGATCGGCGACGAAGTTGAGGAGCCGCGTCCGCTGCTCGCCGCTCACCCCCTTGCGGCCGGCGAGGTACTTCTGCAGGAACGGGCGCAGTTCCTCGGTGCTCCAGTCCTCCGCTCCCGGCGCGGTGACCAGGAGGCCGCCCGCGATCTCCTGGAGGTGCTGCACGGCCTCGTGGTAGCCGTGCGCGAAGTGGCTCTTCGCGATGTTCACGGTCATCGGGTCGGGCGCCACCTGGCCGCCGGGCTTCGGCACGCACCGCTCGGCCGCCTTCTCGGTCATCGCGCGCAGCGTCTCGGCGTAGGCGATCAGGCGCGCGAACTTGTCGCGGACGTGCCCCGCCGAGGCGATGCCGTTGTAGTCCGCGGCCAGCGCGGCGGCTCCGCAGATCGCGTCCACCAGCGGAAGCTTGTAGGAGACCGCCGTGAAGCGGTGGTACTCCACGAAGGTCAGGGCCAGCGCCCCGGCGGCGGCGGTGTCCCCGTCCAGGAAGATGCGGTCGCTGGGGACGAAGACATCGTCGAAGATCGTCATCGTCTCCATCATCTTGTGCTCGTGCGTGATCGGGTGCTCCATCGCGCGGGTCTCGCGATCGCCGTACGGGCTTGCGATCAGACGTACCCCCGGTGTGTTCACCGGCACCGCGAACGCGATGCTCCAGTCCTGCTCTTCGGGCCCCATCGCGCGGGTCGGCAGGACGATCACCTCGTTCGCGTTCGTCGTGCACGAGGTGTGGAACTTCGCGCCGCGCACCACCACGCCGTCCGCGCGCCGCTCCACCACGCGCAGGTACATGTCGGGGTCTTCCTGCTCGGAGGGGCGCAGCATGCGGTCGCCCTTTGCATCCGTCTGCGCCACCGAGAGCGCCAGGTCGTTGTCCCGGCAGTGCTCGTAGAACCGCTGCACCCGGTCGTGGTACGGGCCGTCCAGCTCCGCCGTCACCGCGAGCAGCGCGAAGATGGCGTCCGTGCCGATCTCCTTCAGCAGCACCACCAGGGTGTTCCCCGCCGTGGTTCCCGCCTCGATCAGCCGCGATCGCAGGAGCAGGTCCTCCGTCGAGCGGGGGATGCGGTAGAAGCGGCTGTACTGCTGCCCGCCCTCCTCGACGACCGCGAGGTCGCGATACGCGGGGTCCTCCGCCATCGCGAAGTCGAGTGCGCCGTGGCGGGTGGCCTTCCCGATCACCGGGTGCCGGGTGACGTCATCCACTGGCTTGCCCCGGAACCACACCGTCCGTCCGTCGCGCAGGGATTCGAAGTACTGTTCCGGCGTCCGGAGAGCCACGGTGTGTCCTTGTCGCTGCGGCGCGGGTCGGGGATGCCCGTCACGGCATGCGCGCCGGGGCGATCATCCTGCGCCCCGGGGGCGCGGGCAATCCGCGGGGCCGCCGGCGCGGCTCAGCTGAAGTCGCGCAGCGAGGCGACGGTGGCGCCGTCCAGCCGGCGCACCACGTCCGCAACCAGCCGGATCGTGGCCTCCACGTCCGCGCGGGCGATGACGCCGTTGTGGCTGTGCAGGTAGCGCGTGGGGACCGCGATGTTGATCGCGGGCGCACCTCCGCGCGTGCGCTGCATCGCCGCGCCGTCCTGGCCGTACCCGGTGAGCACGTTGAACTGCACCGGGATCCCCAGGTCGCGGGCGACCTCCAGCACGAAGTCCCGGAGGCGGAGGTTGGGCAGCATCGAGCTGTCGTGCAGGAAGAGGCTGGGCCCGCCGCCGAGGCGTTCCTGCGCCTCGTCCGGCGTGATGCCCGGGTAGTCGCCGGCGACGCCCGACTCGAGGTTGACCCCCACGTCCGGGGCCACCTCGTAGGCGCTGGTTTCCGCGCCCCGGAGCCCCACCTCCTCCTGCACCGTCGCCACGGCGAACGTGGTGGCCGCCGCGGGCGGTGCGTCACGCAGCGCGCGCATCACCTCGATCATCACGGCGAGCCCGGCGCGGTCGTCCCACGCCTTGCCGAGGTAGAGCTCGCCACCCGCCAGCGGCGTGAACCGGCTGTCCGGCACGATGGGATCGCCCGGCCGGATCCCGAGGCGCCCCGCCGCATCCTCGGCGCTGCGCGCACCGACGTCGATGAACATGTCGGTGCGCTCGAAGAGCTTCTTGCGCGCCTCGGGCTCCATCACGTGGACGGTCTTGATCCCGGTGATCCCGGGCACTGGACCGGCGTGCGTCAGGATCACCCAGCGCTGGTTGATCAACGCCTGGTCGAGCCAGCCCCCGAGCGGCTGGAACTTCACATAACCCTCGGGCGTGACCCGCCGAACCATCAGCCCGAGCTCATCCATGTGCGCGGTGAGCATCACGCGGGGGCGGCGCTCGGCGGGGCCCAGCCTCGCCATCAGCGAGCCGAGGCCGTCCGTCTGGATCGCGTCGGCGAGCGGTTCGAGCTCGGCGCGCACCACGGTGGCCACCGGCCCTTCGAACCCCGGCGGGCCGTACGCGTTGGACAGTGCCTCGAGCAGCCGTTCGATGTCCGCCATGGCAGCCTCCCATCAGCCCGAGGATACGCGGCCCTCGCGAGTGCGTGAGGGCGCCGCCTGCGCGTCGCTCGCAGGGGCGCGCAGTTGTGTGGATTGCGCTTGTGATGTATCACACAGGTAATTTGCCTTCCGCCGCGTGACGGGAGGCAACGGGGTCCGCCACCTCGTGGCAGGGATCCTGGTTTGCAGGAGGGGAGTGAGAAATGAGCGAATCGCGATACTGGCAGCGCAGGGGTGGTCCGGCGCTCGACCGCAGGACGTTCCTGCGCGGTGCGGCGGTGACGGGAGCGGGCGCTGCCGCGTTCCTGGCCGGCTGCCGCTCGGCGTCCCCGACGACTCCGGCGCCGCAGGCCGCGACAGGCGGTGCGGCTCCCCCCCGCGCAGGCAGCGATCTTCGCGGTGCCCGAGGGCAAGCGCGGCGGCACCTTCACGCGCGGCGGCCTGGACCCCACTACCGGCTGGGACCCCCACGGGACGATCTCGTACCTGACGGACAACGTCACCGAGCCGATGCACATCAAGCTCATCCGGCACGACTACCGGAAGTCACCGCCGTACTTCAACGGCAACGAGGAGCTGATCATCGGCGAGCTCGCCGAGAAGTGGGAATCACCGGACCCGCTGACCTACAACTTCACCCTGCGCCGGGGCATCAACTGGCCGGACCAGGAGCCCGTGAAGGGCCGTCCGGTCACCGCGCAGGACGTGAAGTACTCGTTCGACCACGCGAAGCTGCCCACCAGCCAGACGCAGGAATACGTCTTCAACAACATCAAGTCGGTCACGGCGATCGACGACTACACGCTGCAGATCAAGGCGAACTACCCGAACTGGCGCTTCGCGATCGACCTCGACTCCTACAACACCCAGGTGCTGCCGAAGGGGATCTACGAGTGGGCCGGTGCTGACGGACTGAAGGGGCCCGACAAGGGCGTTGGCGCCGGACCGTGGGCGCTCGAGGACTACAAGCCGGGCTCCATCATCAAGTGGAAGCCGAACGAGTCGTACCGCAAGGTCTTCGGCGTGCCGTACTTCGATCACCTGAACGTCGCCATCCTCTCGTCTGGCGCCCCCACCGACAAGGCATGGATCGCGAAGACGACCAACGTGTACGCGATTGGTTCGGGCCTCCTCGACCAGATGGTGAAGGCCCGCCCGGACGCGAAGATCGTGAAGGAGTACTACGCGGCCACCTCCACGAACGGCGTGTTCATGAAGGTGCACCAGAAGCCGTTCGATGACGTGCGCGTTCGCCGCGCGATGTCGATGGCCGTCGATCGGGACGGCTGGGGCAAGACGCTGCAGGTGCCGTTCAAGTGGGAGAGCGGTCCGGTCACCTGGGGCTACCCGACGTGGAAGCTGGTGCCCGAGAAGATGCCGGCCGAGACCCTGAAGTGGTTGAAGCACGACCCCGCGGAAGCGACCAAGCTCACCGCCGCCGCGGGCATCTCCGCCAGCAAGGAGTACATCATCCACGAGTACCCCTACAGCGCGACCACGACCTCCGACTGCCAGCTGATGATCGACTCCTTCAGAAAGGTTGGTCTCAACACCAAGCTGAAGGTCTACGAGTACAACAACTGGCTGGCTACGGCGTACATCGGCAAGTATGACGACCTGCTATACGGCCCGGACAACCTGGACCGCATCACGCAGCAGCTGGCAGACCGCCTGCAGGCGGGCTCGTCGCGCAACCACTCGGACGTGGGTGACGACACGACGACGAAGCTCCTGAAGGACTTCCAGGGAGCAAAGGGCCCCACCGAGGCGAAGCCGATCAACGATCAGCTCCAGCTCCGCTCGGTGGACCAGGCCTTCTGTGTCTACAAGCCGCAGGGCGTGTCCATGCACATGTGGGACGCCAACCTGATGAACTACGGCGACAACGGCGACTACGCCCTGTACTACCAGGACTCGTACCGCGCCGCGTTCATGTGGTGGGCGTAACTCGCCTCGGCTGAGCACGCCGCGAGGCGTCGCGGGGCATTGCCATGTATCGTGTGTGGCCTCGGAGCTCTCGGGCTCCGGGGCCACTCCGTGCTCGGAAGGCGCGATGTTCTCAGGAGGCGCCGTCCTCCTCCGGCCGGTCCGCGATCACGTAGCGTTCCTCGAGCACCCGCGCGTCCAGGCGTTCATCGATCACGCTCGCGACGCCATCGAGGTCGTCGATGATGAAGCGCCGGAGCTCCTCCACCTGCGCGCGCGCCGCATCGTCATCGTCCGCGACCACGGCGAAGCCCAGCTGCGCACCGCGCACCCGCTCGTGCATCCCCACCTCGGCGATCGACACCGGGCGCCACGCCCGCACACGCGCGAGGAGCGGCCGGATGACGGTGCGCTTGTCCTCCAGCGACGTGGCATGCGGGATCTCGATGGTCAGCAGCGCGGTGGCGATCACCATCGACATATCGGCTCCCGGTCCCGTTCGGGGGTCAGGGCTTGCTGTTGTCCCATGAGGCGAACTTCACCGGGCGGATGCGCGCGAACACGCGGCCGCGCCGCGCCTCGGTGGGGAGCTGATCCTCGGGCACCCCACGGGCGCGGGCCCCGGCGCGCGTCAGCTCGATGAGGTCCGCGGGGTCCTCCACTAGCGTCGCGTCGCCCTGAATCACCACGCCCTTCAGGTCGTTCCGGGCGCTCCCGGCGTCCAGCAGCAGGCAGACGCTCGGGTTGCGCCGGACGTTCACGCGCCGCTGCCCGCGCATGTGGATCACGATGTCGTCGCCCTGGCGGAAGTAGCCGAGCGGCACGATGTGCGGATAGCCGTCGCTCCCCACGGTCGCCACGCGGAGCCACTGGGGTCCGTGATCCAGCCACGCATAGATTTCGTCGCGCGTCATCTCGGCCATGTCCGCTCCCCTGGCGCCTCGCGCCCGCTATCCGTCGCTCAGCTCGTGGAACAGCTCCTCCTCCTGCGCGTTGTGCAGGCGCAGGATGGAGTGCAGGCCGTACAGCACCCGCTGGAACTCCTGGCGTTCCCCGGGCGTGGGGCCCTCGGCTGCCAGGTGCTGGTGCAGCGTCGAGAACTGGCGTGCCTGCAGCTCCAGCTCGTGGTGCGCGCGGCTCAGCGTGCCCAGCGGGTCGTCCCCGCGGATCGCCTGGCCGAGCAGCGGGTACACCCGCCGCTCGTCCTCGCGCTCGTGCGGGATCAGCACGTCGTCGATCAGCGCGCGGGCCTCGTCCAGCAGGCGCTCGACCGCCGCGTTGTCCTGTCCCTCCAGCTGGTCGGCCACCTCGCGCAATCGGTCCACGCCCGCGTCGATGACGCGGTGCTCCTGCCGGAGCTCCCGGATGAGATCGAGGCTCACGTTGCCGCGCATCCGCGGGCGCCGCATCGGGGTGAGCGCGCGCAGCGCCCACAGGATCGCGGCCGCGTCGATGCCCTCCTGCAGCAGCGCGCCTGCGACCGGGACCAGCATGCCGAAGGCGGCCGCGCCCATCGCCACGAACGACAGGAGCATGCCGAGCAGCACGCTCTCGCGCGCGATGCGGCGCGTGCGCTGGGCGATGCGCAGCGCCTCCTCCAGCCGGTCAATGCGATCGACCGTGATCACGATGTCCGCAGCCTCGGACGAGGCCGTCGCGCCGCGGGCGCCCATCGCCACGCCCACGTCGGCGCTGGCGAGCGCGGCGGCGTCGTTGATGCCGTCGCCGATCATCGCCGTCGTGCCGTCGTCGTCGTGACGCGCCGCCGCGACGGCGAGCACCTTCGCCTCAGGCGATTGCTCGGCGAGCACCCGATCGACGCCGACCGCGGACCCGACCGCGGTCGCGGCCTCCTCGCGGTCGCCGGTGACCATCACCGTCTCGCGCACGCCGAGCCGCTTGAGCGCGCGGAGCGTGCGAGGGGTGTCCGGCCGGATCGGGTCGTCCAGCAGCACCGCCCCCGCCAGCACACCGTCCGCGGCGACCACCACGTGCGATCCGCCGTGGCGCATGATCCGTCGCTGCAGATCCGGGTTGGCAGGCTGCGATAGCTGCGAGGAGACCCAGCGCAGGCTCCCCACCACCACGCGGCGCCCGTCCACCACCCCCTGGACCCCGCCGCCCGGAACCTCCACGGACTCCGTGGGCATGGCGAGGTCCACGCGCCGCTCGTGCGCCGCGCGCACCACGGCCGCCGCCAGCACGTGCGACGACACCTGGTCCACCGACGCCGCCAGCCGCAGCACCGTCGGGGCCTCGAAGCGTCCGCCGTCCACCACGATGTCCGCGAGCCGCGGCGCGCCCATCGTCAGCGTGCCGGTCTTGTCGAAGAAGACGGTCGTCGTGCGCGCGAGCGCCTCGAGCGCCCCGCCGTCGCGCACGATCACCCCGCGCTGGGCGGCGCGGGAGATCCCCGAGACGATGGCGATGGGTGCGGCGAGCAGCAGCGGGCACGGTGTAGCGACCACGAGCACCGCCAGCGCGCGCACCGGGTCGCCGCTCGCGACCCACGCCGCTCCCGCCACCACCAGCGTCACCGGCACGAAGATCGCGGCGTAGCGGTCCGCCAGGCGCACGAACGGCGACTTCGCGTTCTGTGCGCTCTCCACGAGGCGGATGATCCCCGCGTATGTGCTGCCCTCGGCGGTCGCGGTGGCGCGCATCTGGAACGGCGCGCCGGCGTTCACCACTCCGCTGGAGACCGCGTCACCGATCCCGCGATCCACCAGGCGTGATTCGCCGGTCAGCGCAGACTCGTCCAGCATCGCCGGCTGGAGCAGCGTCCCGTCCACGGGGATGCTGTCCGCTTCCTTGATCAGCAGCTGGTCGCCGGCGCGCACCTCGGTTACCGGGATGTCGGTGAGGGTGGTGCCGTCCATACGATGCGCGGTCTGCGGGGCGCGCCGCAGCAGCGCGGACAGCTCGCGTTCCGCGCGTCCGGCGGCATACTGCTCCAGCGCCGCTCCGGTGCTCAGCATCAGCGCGACTACCGCAGCGGTCAGGTACTCGCCGAAGCTAAGCGCGCCCGCCATCGCGAGGATCGCGATCAGGTCGACGCCCGCCTGCCGGGCCAGCAGCTGTCGCACGGTGTCGACGAGCAGGGGCAGCAGCGCCAGCACTGAGATGACCGCCCACAGCGCATCGGCCGTGCTCACATATCCAGCCCATCGCAGTCCCAGGCCGCCCAGCAGCCCGGCGGCGGTGACGATGAGCAGGAATCGCGTGATCCAGCGAGAATCGATCATGATCGCGGACTCCGTTGACCGGGGCTCGGCGGCCCTGCGGCCGCTCGCGTTGCCGCGATTATAGACTGCGGGCCCCGGATGATCCGCGAGGTGGCCCGGCGGGATCCGAGGAGCACCTGAGCGCGATGCGGCGCAGAATAGACACCCTGCTCGCTCGCCGGCCCATCACCCGTTCTGCGGCAATCCGAGATAGGCGCACATGACCGGTCGTCCGTTCTACTTCCTCGTGGCGGCGCTGTGGCTGGGAAACCTGATCCCCGCCCTGGACGCCACCCTCGTCGGCACGGCGCTGCCGACGGTGATCGGCGCGCTGGACGGGCTGTCGCTCTACAGCTGGGTGTTCGCCAGCTACCTGCTCACGCTGACCATCGCGATCCCGATCTTCGGGAAGCTGGCGGACCTGTTCGGGCGGAAGCCGGTCTACTTCTTCGGCATGGGGCTGTTCACAGTGGCCGCGGTGCTGTCCGCCCTGGTACAGAACGTCGAGCAGCTCATCGTCTGCCGCATCCTGATCGGGCTGGCGACGGCGTGCGTGCAGCCCGTGGCGCAGACGATCATGGGCGACGCGTTCCCGATGGCGCAGCGCGCGAAGCTCCAGTGGATGTTCGCCAGCGCGTGGTTCGTCGCCAGCGCGATCGGGCCGATCATCGCAACCGCGATCACGTTCTACCTGAGCTGGCGCCTCGTCTTCCTGGTGACGGTGCCCCTCGGGCTGTGCGCCTCCTTCCTGATGGCGACGAAGTACCACGAAAGCGTGGAGCGGAAGTCCCACCGCATCGACTTCGCGGGGGTGTTCCTGCTGGGGGCCGGCGTACTCGCACTGCTCTTCGCGCTGTCGCCCACGAACCGCACCGCCGGCGTGAGCACGCAGTCGCTTGGACTGATCGCGATCGCCGGCGTCCTGCTGGTGCTCTTCGTCTGGAACGAGACGCGAGCAGCCGAGCCGGTGCTCCCGCCGAGGCTCTTCCTGATCCCCGTGCTCGGCATCGCCGCGCTGGGAAGCGTGGCCTCGGGCATCGTCCAGTCCGGGGCGACATCGTTCATCCCGATCTTCGTGCAGGGCGCGCAGGGCGGCACGGCGGCGGACGTGGCGATGGTGCTCCCGCTGATGACGATCGGCTGGCCGATCGGCGCGGGCATCGGGGGACGCTTTCTCCTGCGCGTGGGCTTCCGGCGCTCCGCCATCGCCGGGATGGCCCTGACAGCGGTTGCGCAGGCCGGCTTCCTGCTCCTGGGCCGGGACAGCAGCACGTTCTTCGCCGCCGCGTGCATGACGCTGATGGGCCTCGGCTTCGGGTTCTCCAGCGTCGGCTTCATGATCTCCGTGCAGAACTCCGTCGGCTGGAGGGATCGAGGCGTCGCGACGGCCTCACTGCAGTTCTTCCGCAGCATCGGCGGGAGCGTGGGCGTTGCGATCATGGGCACGATCATGGGCCTGCGCATGCAGCCCCTGATCGAGCGCTACCAGGTCACCGGGACGACCGGCGCCGCGAGCGCATTGCTCGATCCGTCAGCGCGTGGTGCGCTCGCCCCCGACGTGCTCGCGGCGCTGCAGCTCGGGATGACCGAGGCGGTGCACAGCACGTTCTGGGTGATGGCGATCGCCAGCGTCGCCGGGCTGGTGGCGGTGCTCTGGTTCCCGAGGACGCTGCGCGAGGTCCCCGACGCCACGTCTCCGGCGCCGTCCTCCGCACCCGCGCGGGACGAGGTCGCGGCCCGCGAGTAGCCCGCCCGGCTCAGCGACGAGGGTGCGCGAGCCGCATCACGTGCCGGCGCGTGCCGGCGCGGCCCACCTCCACGAACCCGAGATCGCGGAACGTGGAGACGAAGCCCATGAACCGGTAGCTCGGCGAGTCGGGGTCGACGGGGTAGGCCTCGACGACGCTCGCGCCCTGCGCGCGCGCATGCTTCACGGCGGCGCCGATCAGACGGCGCGTCATGCCGCCCCCGCGCAGCGCGCGCGGCACGAAGAAGCACACGATCGACCAGACGCGGTCACCGGGGGCGGCTGCCGGCGCGCCCGCCGTCCCGCGCAGCGTCTCGCGCGGGGCCACCGAGCACCACCCGACCGGCTCGCCGCCGCGGTAGGCCAGGATGCCCACCGGGACGCCCGCCTCCACCCGCGCGTGGAGCATCCGCTTGCGGCTCGCCGGGCGCGCATCGTGCGACTCCTCGGGGGTGCGGCGCCACACCATGCACCAGCAATGGCCCGGCCCGCCGCGCGCCTCGAAGAGCCGCTCCAGGTCATGCCACGTCGACGCATCCGCCGCGCGGAAGGTGAGGCGGGTCATGCACGCGGGAGCGCGGCGCTCGTCCACGCGGAGCCGCCCCGCGCGCGCTGGACGCCGCGATCACCCTCGAGGTCCCCGGGGGGGTGCCCCGCGACGCGCGCGGTCGTCCAGCCGAGGGGCGTCCCCACCGGCACCGCCACCCTGCCCCCCGCCGGCGCCACGAGAGTCGCAGTGGCTGTGGTCACGTCGTCCTCCTCGAGCAGCACGGCGGGAGAGTACCGCACTCGGCAGGCGATGGAAGGCGGCGGGGACGAACCGCGGCCCGGGGGCCAGTCAGCGAGCGCGACCTGGGGGTCGCTGGCGGCACCTTGATGGCGTCTTGAACTGCGCCAGCGATGTTTTCGTTACAATAACCAGACGCACGACCCGTTCGAGGCGATCCACGCATCCCGCCGGCCCGGCCGGCACCATGGAGGGCGACTCCCCATGCGCTCTACTTCTGACGTCAACGTGGCGCGGACCGAGCCGCTCATGTCCCCGGACGAGCTGGATCGGGAGATCCCGCTCACCCAGGCGGCCATCGACACGGTCATCCGGAGCCGGAAGGCGATCCGCGATATCCTGCACGGGGACGACCCGCGCATGGTCATGGTGGTCGGCCCCTGCTCGATCCATGATGAGGCCTCCACGCTCGAATACGCCGGCCGGCTCGCCCGCCTCGCGAAGGAGCTCGAGGATCGCATCGTGGTGGTGATGCGCGTCTACTTCGAGAAGCCGCGCACCACCATCGGGTGGAAGGGCTGGCTGAACGACCCGCACCTGGACGGCACGTTCGATATCCAGGAGGGGCTGCGCACCGCGCGCCGCCTGCTGCTGCAGGTGAACGAGATGGGCCTGCCCGCGGGCACCGAGTTCCTGGACCCGATCGTCCCGCAGTACATCGCGGGGCTGATCTCGTGGGCCGCGATCGGCGCGCGCACCACCGAGAGCCAGACGCACCGCGAGATGGCCAGCGGC
>Ga0172380_10005069_pt1 | contig 16308 bp, 11 predicted proteins | sample Leawe162metaG_FD_119747 | JGI IMG/M metagenome (GOLD analysis project Ga0172380, IMG submission 119747) | Leachate microbial communities from a municipal landfill in Southern Ontario, Canada - Leachate well 162 metaG | ecosystem: Engineered > Solid waste > Landfill > Unclassified | place...
TCAGGCAGGAAGCGGTGCTGGGGAAGTTTACCGCACGGATGCTCGGGTTGGCTTCAAAAAGCGGGAACATGGTTCACATCTACGAGAGCACCGCAGTGTTCCTTGAGCGCAATCTCGAATTTCGTAAAAGCATCCGTAGCGCTTTGATCATGCCAATGTTCACGCTGCTTGTTCTATTCGCGGCGGTGATTTTCTATGTCGCGTACATTTTTCCCCAGACCGCGAAATTGTTCCAGAGGATGAAAATTGAATTGCCGCCCATCACCAAGGGGACACTTGAGTTGAGTGAATTTCTAACCAGTAATGTCTGGGTGTTCGTGATCGGCTTTGTCCTCCTTCTCATCGGGGCTATTCTCCTCTATCAACGCACGCAAACCAAACTCTTCATCGATCGTGCGATGCTTAAAATCCCCATTGTCGGCTCACTTATCCATAAGACGACCATCGAAATCTTTTGCCGGGTCTTTTACTCACTCTATAGCGGAGCAGGTGAGAACGTCAACGCGATAAAACTGGCGGCAGAGGCTTGCGGAAATCGCTATATGGAAGCTTGCATCAAAGGCGTCTCCATTCCGATGATGCTTTCAAAAGGCACTGGTCTGGTCGAGGCATTTGAGGCTTCCGGCGTATTCACGCGCACTGCGCTGGCACGGTTTCACTCTGGAGCCGAAACCGGTACAATCAAACAATCGGCATTGCAACTGGCGAATTATTATGAAAAAGAGACGAGCCATAAAATGAAGAACGTGGTTGACCTCGTTCAAATCATCATCGCCTTGATCATCATGTTTGTGATGACTGCGCTGACGCTGATCTCGAGTGAGACGGCAACAATTCGTCCCAAAGGGCTTTAGCAATGAATGTCCTGACTCGAATGTCCCCCGTCGGCAACCTCAACGACAAGCTTGGTATGGTGTTGGTGAGGGAGAACGTCGTCGAGGCGGAAGTCGTCGAGAAGGCGCTCAAAATCAAAGAGAAGTCCGGTGCATTGCACCCGGATGCCCAGAGCCGGAGAAACCTGGCTCAAATTCTGGTGGAGGATTTTAAACTCGAACGGGATCTGATCTATAAATATGTCGCGGACGTCTATGGATTTGAATCTATCGACCTGTCGATCGACAAGCCTTCCGATGCACGCCTCGATTATATCAAGCGGACGTTGGAAGGCTTGAACGTCACGACCCGCGATTATATGATCAACAAGAAGATCGTCCTCTATGGTGTCGATGAGCCGGAGAGCAAACGCTCCCTTTTCATCGCAGCCGATCCAACCGACTCGATGATCGCTGTAATAGCACGGGCGCTTCGGGTTCAACTCTATGATGTGCTTTACGCCCGTCACTCGGATGTGACCTCTTTGATCGAGAAACTCTTTCCACCGGAGAATCGCTATCTCAAAGACCTTGAGTCAGCGGAGTCACCGGTTTCGGAGATTGAAGGCGTTGAGGATGAGTTCGACGAAGCGCTCATCGAAGCCGAAATCACCAAGAGTATCTACGTCAATCTTGCCGAGGGAATGTTGATCGAAGCGGTAAGGCTCGGGGCGAGCGATATTCATGTCTTTCCCTCATCCGGGAACTCGACCGACGTCCTGTTTCGCATCGATGGGATGTTGCAGTTATGGCTTCGGCAGGAGGGGGTAAGGCCTGAGGCAATCGCCGCTGTCCTGAAAGATCGCACAAAAAACGTCGATCGATTTGAACGCGAGATCGCTCAGGATGGTTACATCCAACGCAAGATAAATGGACATGACATCCGTTTTCGTGTCTCAATCATGCCCATTGTCGGCAGCGAATATAACCACAAGTTCGAGTCGATTGTCATTCGTATTCTCGACGACCGTCAAGTCATCACCGACCTCGAAAAGCTCGGCTTCCGAGGCCATGCCCGTCAAATGTTCGTCAAAGCCATCAGTCAACCGCAAGGGATGGTGATTGTCACAGGTCCGACCGGCAGTGGCAAGTCAACCACGCTGATAGCCGCTTTGAGCCATATCGTCAGACCTGAAATCAACATCCTGACCATCGAAGATCCTGTCGAATACATCATCCCGGGCGTCAGGCAGTTGAAGATCGGTTATAAAATGAACTTTGAGCAAGCGCTCCGTTCGATCTTGCGCCACGACCCCGATGTGGTGATGGTCGGTGAAATTCGTGATCGCGAGACGGGCGAGATGGCAATTAAATTGGCGAATACCGGGCATCTTACGTTCTCAACGCTCCACACCAACGATGCGCCAAGCGCGGTTTCGAGGCTCTACAAAATGGGGATAGAGACGTTTCTGATCGCCTATGCGATCAACATCATCATCGCACAGAGGCTGATGAGGCGACTCTGCAATAACTGTAAACAGCCTATGAAGGAACTCGCAATCGAATACGCGCTAAGTCTTGGTTTTACAAGAGAAGAAATCGATAGTACTGACATTTACGAGCCGGTAGGCTGCGAAAAATGTCACGGAGGGTATAAAGGAAGGATTGCCATTCATGAAGCGCTCTACTTTACGAGTAAAATCCGTCGGATGATCTTCGAAGCCGGAAGCAACATCAATGAAGAGGAAATTCGCAAGCAGGCGGTTGCCGATGGGATGCAGACACTGCTGGGAGTCGCAAGGGAGAACGTGCTGAAGGGCTTGACGACTCTGGAAGAGGTTAAACGTGTTGTCTCGGGGGATTGAAAAATGAACACCGGTCAATCACTTCTGACACTGGGAGCGCTAATCATGGTCTCGATTATCTCGCTCAATTTCTACCGGGCGAATAATGAAATCAGCTCGTCACTCGATTTCGACCGGTTTCGGGTTGAAGGAATGGCGATACTGACGTCGCAGGTGGAACAATTATCTCAGTATTACTTCGACGAGATAACCACGGATACTACAAGCTCGAAAAGGTTGATCGATATGACCTCACCCTACAGCCTTGGTCTTGAGGCGAATGATAGCGGTCGGGTCGATGACATCGATGATTTGAGAGGTATGGTTGTCGTGGAAACCGGCCTCAGTGGTGTAAGTTACCGGGTTTTGACCGATGTCGAGTACGTGACACTCTCCAACGATCAGTTCGTTTATTCCGGGTCGAGGCAGTACCATAAGCGAGTGCGCGTCTCGGTGTATGACGGGTATAATATTCCATTAATCTACCATATCGTCGGGGAGGATCGCGTGAAAGATACGCTCAAGATGAGTGTCACCATCAGTTACTGGTTTTACAACTAATACCATGTCAAACCTATGGGACATAATCGGAGCAATGTTGATCGGCGGAATTCTGCTGATGGTAACCAACAATGTCATCGAACACGGTGCGCGTGAGTTCATCAACCACAACGGCGACGCAATCGTTCAAGCGGAGCTTTCCACAATGACGAGAATTATCCAGAGCGATCTTCGCAAAGCCGGCTACGGTATCGACGAAGCCGATCAATCGACGATTATGCAACATATCGATGCAGGGCACTTTGCATGCCTGACCCGACCTGACCTTGAGATCGAAGTGCCCGATACGGTGGAGTATCTCATCTCACTCTCAGACTCCTTCACGATTATCGACGCAAGCATCGTTTTCTACGCTGTAGATCGGATTGTTAAAAAAGCCGGGGAAGATCCGCAGACAACTCGAATTGGAAACATTACCAACACGGATGTCTTTCGCTACCTCGATCAGTCTGGTCGGGAAACCAATATACCACAAGCTGTCGATATCGTTGAGGTGACTCTTATCTCGATTAACCGCAATATTTACCTCGACAACAGTATTCTCCTTGCGGTTTCGGCAATCGAACGGAAAAAAGAAATGAAAAAGCTCGCCAAGGAATCCTACTGGCGACAGTCGCGAGTCATCTCACGAAATTTAAGGAGATAGTGGGATGTTCGGTAAAGGAAGCCTGATAGTAGCCGCGGGATTCTCGATGGTTATGGGAGTCTATTCGGCAAAGATGAACCGGTTCGCGGTGACAAACTCTGATCATGTCAATGAGGGGTATCTCGCATCCGCAGTACACGAAGCCGTTCTGAGCGGAATGAACTACGGCATTAACCGTGTCTGGGCAGCACAAATGAATGACTCGGATATCACCGTCATCATTCCACCCTGCACCACTGAAGTTTCGATTCGAACACAGGGACCTGACACAGTTTTCGTTAAATCGATCAGTCGGACAAGACTCCGGGACGACGAGTACTGGTTAACGGAAGGTGAAAATATGCCTGTTATCGATAGCTCGATAGCCTGCTTTACATACAACATCCCGGTTTCGGAGTGGTTCTACTTTACCAATGACGATATGGGGATTTATTGGACGACTGGCGATACAGTTTGGGGGCCAATGCACTGCAACAAGACGATCAAGACGAGCGGCGCGCCTGTCTTCTATGGCAAAGTGACAGCGAGATACGGTATTTCGCCAACCCCCAACCGCAATGGAAATCCCGCCAAATACTATGGTGGTTGGGAAATCGGGATCAATTCATCGATTCCGACCGATTTATCCCGTATCCGCAATCTGGCAATCCAGGTAAGCGGAGAGGCTCCGCACAACACCATTGCCGTTTACGATTCAACTTTGACGCTAAAATTCCTCGAAAATGGAACAGTGATCAGGACAGTTGGCTACCGACCGACCGATACGGTTACAGTAGCCACGATTGCCCCGACCGGCATCCTTTGGTGTAGTCGTGATATCCACGTTTCGGGGATAGTCAATGGACAATTGACGATGCTGTCGGATGACGATATCTGGATCGACAACGATCTTACCTATGCAACCGACCCGCTATCCGAAGGCGGGAGTGACGATCTCTGCGGGCTCGTGAGTGTGGATGATGTCTGGATTACAGATAATGCCCCCAATAATGACGACGTCAATATCAATGCCTGCATTCTCGCCTCCAGTGGCTCCTTTGGAGCCGAAGATTACTCGACCCGACCGGTTGCTGGCAAGTTGAAGATTGTGGGTAGTATTGCTCAAAATACTCGTGGCGCAGTGGGAACATTCAGTGGCAGTCAGATCACGCACGGTTTCTCGAAACGGTATTATTTCGATCCGAGGCTGCGGGTCGAAGCGCCACCTAACTATCCGTTTATCAGAGCCCTTCGCCTTAGTTCGTGGTGGGAATGATGGAAACTTCCCACTACAGCAACGATAGCGCTTCCCTGCTCGCGACGCTTGTCCACCAGATACCGGGTCAGTTGCGCGGGATCGAGCGACAGCGATTCATCGGTGAAATGATTGTTGACCGGATGATCGAAGAGGATCGTCAGGAATTGAGAGATTCCGTCGATGAGATATTTCATAAAATACAACAACTTGGTGCATCTGATATCGATCTGGGAGGCAATGGCTGCGATGGCAAACTCTGGCTCAGGATCAATGGGATAAAGCGTCCGTTCCCGGATTTTTCGAATTTCGACCTCGACAATGTCAGCATTGTAATTCAGAATTTGCTGACCGAGGTTCAACGGTCTGCACTCTTTCAAAATCGCAATCTCGATTTTTCGCACAGTATCACCGATTCTTCAGGGCTGAGCCATCATTTTCGCGCGGACGCTTACTTCGAGATGGACGCGCTCGCCGCCAATTTCAGGATCATAGATACCAAACTTCGTTCCATCGACTCCTATCAGTTCCATCCTTATGTGCTGAGTCTTCTAAGTCTGATGCACACCAAGGAAGGTCTGATCTTAATCACCGGAATAACGGGATCAGGAAAAAGCTCTACTCTCGATTCAATTGTCGATTTCAACAACAGCACGGTCGATGGGCACATCTCCATCATCGCTTCACCGCTCGAATTCATCCACCAATCGAAACGCTGTCTCATTCGTCAGCGTGAAGTCGGACGCGATACGATTTCGTTCAAGAGTGGTACCGTGGAAGCTCTCAGGCAGGACCCTGATATCATCGTAGTTGGAGAAATGCGTGACCCGGAAACAATTACGGCGGCGCTCGAAGCCGCCGACAGCGGGCATAAGGTGATTTCGACACTGCATACCTCTTCCAGCATGGAATCGGTTGAGCGGATCATCGGAGAAATGCCATCTTCGGAGCAGGAGAGAATTAAACTACGTTTGGCGACTGTTTTGAAATGTGTCGTTTCGCAGAAGCTTGTACCGACATTGACAGGCGATTTGACACTGGCCCGGGAAGTCATGGTGATGCTGCCCTCCATTCAAGCAGCCATCCGCAACAATAACATCGAAGAGATCTATCAGATGATCGGTGAAGGCGGCAAGTTTGGCATGACGACCATGGAGCAACATTTAAAAAGCCTATACACCTCACGAAAAATCTCTATTGAGACTGCCGAGAACTATGCCAACAACAAGCGGATGATGCACCAACTCCTGAAGGTGGCATAACATGGTGGTAAGACACCAGAAAGATCGCCACGTCGTCGGCGTCAGCATCGAAGGGAGGTCGGTCAACGCTGTCCAGATGAGCTGGAAATCTGGCGAAAGTGAGATCATTTCAACCAAATCACTCCTATTGCCCGATGGAGACGAAGCTCCAAAGCAAAAAGGTGATTACTCCAATCTCGATATTTCCAACCTCAACGAAGTAGTCGAATCGAACGTAGTTGAGACGATCAACGATGACTCATTTGATCCCGATACCGATGTACTGAGGGAAATTATCGCCATGACTGAAGGCGGACGGCATCCAATAGCCCTTGCCGTTGGCGAACCTCAAGTTTATTACAACATCTTTGAGAAGAATTGGGGACTCTCCGGCAAGAAACTGATCAAAAAGCTTATCGCAGAATCAGGCATCAATCGCTCGTCCGCAAATATTGAGACTGATTCAGTCAGGCTACTGCCCATGAAGAATGGGCGGATCGTCGCAATCTCTCACGAAAAAAATCTTCCGGTCTATTATCGTCTGGAGTCGGTCGCCCGGCAGATGGGCGTAAAGCCGCCCAAAATCATGCTGGTGGATGGCGTTGAACTGGCTTTGATCAATCTGATCCATGAGTATCAGTGCCCTCTCGACGGCTCCGCGACAATCATCGTCCATGTTTCAGCACAGACGAGTCGGTTCATCTTTATGCAAGGAAAAGAGATCCATCAGATCTCGCACCTGATAAGCGAAGGATCGGATAAAAACGACATCGCCGTCAAGCTTTATAACAAGCTTCAATTTGAACTCGACAACAGTAACATCAAGCGCCTCGATTCAATCATCTTGAGTGGCACAATTGCCAACACCGGCTTGCAGGAACTCTTCGAACGTTATTTCGGTACGAAAATCGTCAAACCGTTGAAGCTCCATTCGATCAACACCTTCATGCTCGATTACGCAGAGCGCGAGAATCTTCCCGCCTTTGCCCCGGCAATCGGAGCCGCCTGCAGGTTGATCGACGACCGTATGAAATGCATCTATGAAATCGATCTGACTCCCACCCGCATCAAAGACATGCAGAATAGGCTCTCGCTCTCGGCGGCAGGATGGGTGCTGTTGATGATGATCCCCGTGCTGATTATCGCAATATTGTTCCAGATCAAGACGCTCAGTTGGGATTTAAGGCAGTATCAGGCAGCGCTAGTCCCAAAAAAAATTCAGATGTCGGCATCCGTGGAACTCGAAAGCAAAATAGCAGATGCCGGGCAACGCTTAAACATGTTCGAGAAAACGGGAGTCATCCTCGACTCAATCAAAGCCGGAAGTCACTCTTATGGCGAGTTTTTAGGCAGAATGATGGAAGTCTCCGAGGCGCATAAAGGTACCTGGATCACCGAAGTCGCTTCAGGTGGTGAAACTGGTATGCAGGTAGTAGGCTACGCCCTCGATCGTAATGCTATTCCCTCATTTGCCAGAGAGGTTACGGCGGACATAAAACTCGTCGATGCGCAGGAGATCCGCGAGCATCCCGTCTATCGATTCGAGATGAGTCTCGATCACCACGTGACGGAATGAGGTGAGCATGACATTCAAACAACGAAATACCATCATTCTCGGTTCACAGACTTCGCTTATCGTTCTCGTTGGAGCCTATCTGCTTCTGGGTTACTATCCAACGAAATTTGAAAACCTGAAGAAAGAGATCGATCACTGCGACCAGACGTTACGTGATTTGCAAGTCCGCGAAGATTATCTGGCCGAGCTGAATACCAAGCTTGCCCAGAATCGCGAACTGTTAACCGGTTGGAATAAAATTGTCGAAGCGAACGTGACGATGGGTGACATTCTCGATTACCTGAACAGCATCCAGGCACGCTATGGCGAGTTCAAGTTCAGCCTTGCCTACATAAACGACATACAATCAACAGACTTCAGCTATAAGGTCTTCACCCTGACCGGGGAAGGTGACTGGCAGGCGATCTTTGCTCTTGTTTGGGTGCTGGAAAATGGCCCCAAAATCTTCACTATCGACAGGCTGGAACTTCGGGGAGTCGAAACGATGGAGGAGGACGAGGAGCCTCCTTACTACAATCGTTTTAAGATGGTCATTCCATTCAGTATGCAGGTAAAGGCTATCTATTCCAGCGCGATCAATGTCGCCGACCTGCCGGTTGTGAACGCGGCGAACTACATCGTTCAAATCCCTGCCGGTCACAACATTTTCTACCCGGGGATTGTGCATAATCTTCCGCCAAATGAGTATGGATTACTCGAAGTCGAGCGCGCCGAGCTAAGAGCATTACTCCCCGGTAAGGCGATAGTCGCCGATCATCAGGGAACGCTCCACTCGCTCATCGAAGGCGATCCGGTTTATCTCGGCTATCTTTTACGCATCAATCAGGAGCAGAATACCGCTTTGTTCCTGCTGAATAAAGGCGGGATCGTCGAAAACTTCTCACTCAAGCTTAAGCTTGGCAGCGATCCAAGTCAACCAGAGGAATAATTTGAATTATAGAATTACGGTTCTAACGATCTCACTTCTGTTGGCCAGAGGTTTGCCTGCGACAGCAAAGGAATTCATCGCCCAACCTCCCAGACCGGTTGAAGTATCGCGATATACAGCGTCGCCTGCGGAGTTGATTTCGATCTCGTCCGTGCTCCCGTTCGACAAAGCAGTCGAAGCACTAAGCGACATGTCGAAAAAGTTCAAAGGAAAGGTGATCATCGACATCGAAGGCCATATGACTCCCATCGGCGTCGATGTTATCAACACCTACTGGCTCGACGCGCTCGGGATGATTGTGAGGGCAAACAACCTGATCTGGGTCGAAGGTAAGGACCATTACCTGATACAATCTCCCGGTAAAGGAGCGCAAGGTGAAACGATCAGCAGCGACCGTCTGATGTATTCGAGTCGGGAAGCAGTGATTTCCGTTCTCTTTTTTGAGTTAAACACGAGTCAGATCGATCAGCTTGGAACAAGTTGGAAGTTTCTGGCGAATGGTGGCAACAGTGTCAACTCGTTCGCGGCTGATGAAAAATTTGGGCTGTTCCAAGTCGATTTGATGGAGAACATCGATCTGGGAGAGTTGACTGCGACCTTAAAAGCTCTCTCGAACCATCAACTGGGAGAGATGCTGGCAAGTCCCCAGATCACCGTACAGTCAGGGCAGGAGGGGCGGATACAGATTGGTAGTGATTTCTCGGTCACAACGAAAGATTTCGCCGGGAATTCGGTGACGCAGTTCTTCTCCACTGGCTCGATTATCACCGTGACGCCCCAGATAGTGACGCTCGACTCAGTCACGTTCATTCATCTCGATCTTGAAGTCCAAAAGAGCAACGCTAACGACAGTGAGTTGGGAATTGAAGTCAAGAAAACCTCTGCCGAAACCTCGATTCTACTGCTGAATGGCGAAGAGACGATGATTGGAGGGCTTTACTACAATGAAGAGAACGATACACGTGAAGGTATTCCGATCCTGAAAGACCTCCCATGGTGGGTGTTCGGAATTCGCTATCTGACCGGTTACCAATCGACTAATAAAATCCGCAAGGAACTGATCGTGATCCTTAAGGCTGAATTGTTACCTTCGCTGCGTGAAAGGATGATCGCCCGAAGGTCCAAAGTCAAGGATGCCAAGGTCTTGCGACAAACTATCGATAACTTCCAGAAAAATCTCGATAATTACCTTGAACAATCAAAATAACCCCTGCTCTTTATATGGAGTTCCCATGAACGGCCCAATCTATGCCGACGTCGATATACGGACACTATTGGATCAGTGCGACGACGGATACCTGATCACTGATATGGACGGCATCGTTACCTATGCCAACGAACCGGCGGGAAAACTCCTCGATGTTCGATACGACGAGTTAGTCGGCAATCCGCTCCCATTCGCCGTGGCGCATGGGGAAGAGTCGGAGCTTTTACTATCGAAGCGATCCGGGGAGCAGTCGGTGATCGAGATCGATGAGAAGTCATATAGATTCGATGGCAACATCGTCTCGCTCTGGTCACTACGGGATATAACCGAGAAAAAGTACCGCCTGGCCGCACGAATGATCGAAGAGCTGACCCGCCAGCAAAACGAAAAGTGGCAAAGCCTTGGGAGTCTCGCCGGGGGCATCGCCCACCAGTTTAACAACGTCCTGATGATAATTCTTGGCCAGTGTTCTGCCTTGAGGCGCGGATTGACACACGATCAACCGAAACTCGACCGGATTGAGTACATTGAAAATTCATCCTTGCGAGCTATCGAAATCACCAACCACCTCCTGGCTTTTGCGGGACTGGGAAAGTATGAATTTCGAGCCTTGAATGTCTCCAGGACTATCACAGACATTAAGTACATATTCGAGACGCTCACCATTGGCAAGGCCAAGATGGAGTATAATCTCGATCCCGATATTCCAATGGTATGGGGTGACGATTCTCAGTTACAGCGAATGCTCTATGAAATTATCACCAATGCCGTCGAAGCGGTCGGCAGGCACAAAGGCGTTATCAACATCACCACAGGAGTCAGCTCAAAGGTGAAGCCGGGCAATTCTAACGAAATGGCCGAGGGCGAATATGTTTATATCCAGATCACCGATAACGGTTGCGGGATGGATGAAATGACACGCAACAGAATGTTTAACCCATTGTTCACCACCAAATCGACCGCCAAAGGCTTGGGGCTTTCAGCGGCGCTCGGCATCGCCCGCACCCATAAGGGAACTATCTCTGTACATACTATTCCCGACTTTGGAACGACCATCGAGATTTTCCTTCCAGTAATGAACGATGCGTTAGTTAATGAAGCCGATGACCTTATCAAAGCCGCCGAAACGATCATCTCCGGTGTAGATAACGGCTTCAAGGTTCCACGAGGTACCGGAGGCAGAATTCTGATTGCCGAGGACGAAGAATACATGCGAGACCTGTTGCAGGAGGCGTTGGAAACTGGAGGTTATCAAGTAGAGACCGCTGTCGATGGCAGGGATTGTGTCGATAAGTATGAAAACTCGCCCCGACCGTTCGACTGTATAATTCTCGATATGATGATGCCCAACCTCGATGGGGAAGAGACATTTCAGGAGTTGAAACGGAGGGGATCGACGACGCCGGTGGTGTTGACCAGCGGATTTACCCGCCAGGCAACAATTACCGGGCTGAAGAAGGCGGGAGTAACCTTCCTGCAAAAACCTTACAAACTGAATGATCTGATGACTCTTGTCGCAGGCATCCTGAAACCAGAGGAACAGGCTGTGAAGTGATATTTAGAGTTGAGCAAATCGGGCCTGTTGAAAAGTCACAGGAATGCTCGACGGGCGTTCTCATCCGCACAATTTAGGCGCGAGAAATATATAGTTCTCGCGCCTGTTATATTTTTGGAATTGGTGAATTTCGAGTTATATTATTGTAACACCAACTCAAAAACAGGGTTCACCATGCGTCACTGCCTTATTGTCGTCCTGTTTTCCCTTCTCTCGGCCTTCCTGTCGGCTCACAGCCCTTGCGAAGCAGCCATCCTTTACGTCCCCAAAGTGTACGAGACCATACAGAGCGCCATCGACGATGGTAATCCTGGTGATACGGTACTTGTCGCGCCCGGACGATACCCTTACATCAATTTTAATGGTTTTGCCGGTACTGTCGCAAGTTATTACCTGACTACCGGCGACGAATCCTATATCGACTCGACATTTATCGACGCCAATGACCATAGAGTAAGTGCTGTCCGCTTCAACAGTCGTGAAACGCCCGAATCCCGTCTCACTGGCTTCACAATAACAGGGGGCAATGGGTCGATGGACTTGGCCGGGACTACTTGTGGAGGTGGAATTCACTGCCTGAGGGCCGAGCCAAGGCTTGACCACTTGAAGGTTTCCGGCAATCGAGCCGTGTGCGGCGGGGGGATATTCCTGCAAGACTGTGACCCGGTACTTAGCCACATCGTCATCGACGGTAACGACGCCACGCGAAGCGGTGGGGGAATCTACTTCTCTCGATATGCAAACCCCGAGTTGTACAACTGCCTGATCATCAACAACCGCGCCGCCACCAACGGAAGCGGAGTTTCTTGCTACTATGGAACTTCACCGACCTTAACCAACGTCACCATCTGCAATAACATCACGATTTCCGATGGTACCCCTGCCGCAGTGGTGACATATCAGGGCAACCGGTTGACACTGAACAATTGCATAATTTTTAGCAACAGTCCAAGGTCAATCGATCTGGGAACTCCTCCAGGTGATACGGTTATCGTTAATTACTCTATGATCGAAGGTGATCGGGTGCGTGTCCACATCGGTGATGATGACAGCCTCGTCTGGGGGAATGGCAACCTTGCTACCGACCCGCTCTTTCGTGACGTTGAGGCTGGCGACTACCGTCTCTCCGCCGACTCCCCCTGCATCGATGCTGGTGACCCCGATTCCCCCGAAGACCCCGACGGCACAAGAGCAGACATGGGAGCTTACGCCTACCATCAGCAAGACATCGAAGTCTATCCCCCGGAACTCTTTTTCTGGGCTCTGCCTTTCGGCGAAGTCGATAGTCAGCTCGTTTTAGTCGTGAACATTGGAGACTCACCCCTCACGTTCCAGGTGGAGCAGAGCCTTGAAAACAGTTCGGTAACGATGCGCGAAGCAGATGGCCGACAGATCGTCGTTCAAGCAGGAACCGGTCATGCACTTTATGCCTTCCACCACTCAATCGATGGTGCAGAGATGGAGCAGACATTCACGATTCGTAGTGATGATCCCGACGAAGCCGAGATCAGGGTCACCGCGCGAGTCGTTCTGGAGGTCTCGGAGGCCGAACTTCAACCGCAGGATCACAGCCTCCTGTCTGCCAACCCCAACCCCTTCAACAGCTCGACGACGATCCGTTATTTTCAATCCCCCCATGCTATTGCAGGGGGGGTAGGGGGGGTCTCCTTACGGATCTACGACCTTTCCGGTCGTCTCGTCGCGGATTTATTGCCCGGTAGGGGCGGTTCGCGAACCGCCCCTACGAAATCCGTCGAGCACTCAGTTGTCTGGAACGCCGACGGCTTACCGGGCGGGATATACTTGATCCGGTTGGAAGCGGGCAGTCACGTTGAAACGCTTAAGATTCAACTCATAAAGTAACTCAAATCAAGTAAACGGAAATGGCAAGAACTACATCCTTTGCGCTGGCAGTCTTATGTTTCCTGTTCGCGACTGTCGCAACGGCACGCATCATCAATGTACCGGAAGATCGTCAGACGATTCAAGCGGGAGTCGATGCGTCACAGAATGGCGACACCGTGCTTGTTCAGCCGGGAGAATACGAAGAAAATGTTGCTATTGGTACCAAAGGCATCGTTCTCGGGAGTTTATTGGTCATAACTGGTGACCTGGATTACATCGATGAGACTATCATTAATGGCGGACGCCGTGACTGTGCCGTGACAATCATAGGGAATGACAACTTTTTCGGACAACCTCAAGCTACTCTGCGGGGGTTCACCGTTACTAATGGAGAAAGTGAAGTAGGTGGTGGAGTCAGAATCGCCTGGGCTCACCCGGAGTTGGTGGATTTGGTGATTCGGAACAACTTCAGTCGAGAAGTAGGTGGAGGGGTTTATGGCGCAATCTGGAACCCGACTATGCGACGGGTCAAAGTCTTCGAGAATGAAGCAAGCCGTGTGGGTGGCGTTTACTTTTCAACGAGTCAGCCTACTCTCATCGATTGCGAAATCTTCGATAATGTCGGATCTGGCTTTTGCGCGGTCTATTCGACTTCGACGCTAAGTCGTTCTACTTTTGTCAACAATAGCGGGATCGGAATTGCGCTCGTAGGTGGCTTTCCTAATAACGGGAGCACTTCCTTCCTCGACCATGTGACGGTTTGCGGAAATAGTAGCGGCATCACGGGTGAGTTGGAAGATATGCCCGATTTGACGACCATAATCACAAACAGCATCATCCGGGATAACAGTAACGACGAAATCTACATCACCGGTTCTGGTGGGGATGTAGGAGAACCGTGTTACTCCCGAATGGAAATTGCCTTCAGCAACCTGAAAGGCGGGCGCGACGGTGTGAGGATTGGAAGGCAGAACTACTCGCAGTTGACTTGGAATGAAGGCAACATCGACACGGACCCTCTCTTTGTTGATGCCGAGAACAGCGACTACCACCTGTCGGCCGATTCCCCCTGCATCGACGCTGGCGATCCTGACTCGCATGATGACCCTGATCTCACAAGGGCTGACATGGGAGCGTTCTACTATCACCCGAACTGGCCGCCTGAAGTGGTCGCGCCCATCGAGGATGTAGTCGTCGATGAGGATTGCGACTACGTGGCTATTGCCGATCTTGATAGGATATTTTTCGATCCCAATGGCGATGAGCTCAGATTTGGCGTTGAGGGACTCGAACTACTTGGTTTAACCATCGACCAGGCAGGAGTGCTTGGTATTCAACCGGCGCTACATTTCAATGGGGAAGACTTGAATGTGAACGTCTTTGCATTCAACACGGAAGACACGGTGGCCATTGAGTTCCTTGTGACGGTTAATGCCGTGAATGATGCTCCCGGTCAATTCAATCTGATCAGCCCTAACCGTAACGAATTTGAGTGGTTTTATCCAGGTGACACAATTCGTTTTGATTGGGCGGCATCGGTAGATCCCGATAGTGAAACAGTACGCTATTTACTCCGCCTCGATGTTCATTATGGTGCCGTAATAGATTCCATCTCGATCGAAGCAGATACCCTAACATTTTGCTACCTTTCCGATACTATTAACGTGGCACCATTGCCGCCAGACGGTCAACAAATAAATGTTGTCATCGGAGTCAGTTGGTGGGTCGTTGCGATTTCAGGAGCAGATTCGGTAAGAAGCGATTCGACTTTTTTCTTTGCGATCGGTCCCGGCGGTGTAAACGAAACGGAATTTATTCCGTCTTCATTCTCCCTTTCCGCCTTCCCCAACCCCTTCAACTCTTCAACCAGAATTTCTTTCTCGTTAGGGGCACGGCATGCCGTGCCCCTACGCCTTGCCATCTACGACCTCTCCGGTCGCCTCGTCGCGGATTTATTGCCCGGTAGGGGCGGTTCGCGAACCGCCCCTACGAAATCCGTCGAGCACTCAGTTGTTTGGAATGCCGACGGCTTACCCGGGGGTATTTACATAATCCGTCTTGAGTCCGGCAACGAAACACGTACTATGAAAACACTTCTTATAAAATAGAAATGAACTCATGAAACACCTGCTCATCGCACTCATCACACTTTGCGCACTTAGCGCACTTACCTTCGCCCGCATCCTGAACGTGCCGGACGACTACCAGACTATTCAAGCCGGGATCGATGCTTCTGGAAATAGCGACACTGTCCTCGTTCAGCCGGGGCTGTTTGAAGAGAACCTGCGAATCGAAACTTCGCTCACACTCAGTAGCCTGATTATAAGTAATGGTGAGCCGGAGTACATCGATTCTACCATCATCGATGGCGGCAGGAACGGATCAGTGATCACGATTGATCATCCGGATGGGTGGGTATGCGTTCGGGGATTCACCATACGCAACGGGTTGATTCAGCGTGGTGGAGGCGGGATATTCGCCATAAACGCCAATGTTGAGTTATCAGATTTGGTGGTCACGAATAATCAAGCCACTGATGCCGGCGGCGGAATCTACTATCTCGGTGATCCTGATGATGGCCGGCAAACAATCAGGATGACGAATGTCAGAATAGAGCATAATACTGTTCAAACCTGGGGCGCGCTCAACATCGCCTACGCGATTGCAACGCTGACAAATGTGGTAATCGATCACAATATCAGCAACCGCACTGGCGGGTTTGTTTTTGCCCGCGGCAGTCTAAACATGAACCACGTTGCAATCACCAATAACGTTGCCCCACGTGTAACGGCACTTCAGATCGATCTGGATGGACCTTCTACCGAAGATCCTCCTGAACTTATCTGCGAGAATGTGACA
>Ga0172380_10005070_pt1 | contig 16303 bp, 13 predicted proteins | sample Leawe162metaG_FD_119747 | JGI IMG/M metagenome (GOLD analysis project Ga0172380, IMG submission 119747) | Leachate microbial communities from a municipal landfill in Southern Ontario, Canada - Leachate well 162 metaG | ecosystem: Engineered > Solid waste > Landfill > Unclassified | place...
ACGATGCCACGACCGATCCCGGGGTACGCAAGCAACTCGTGCAGGCAAGCGCCATACGAGAGTTCGCCAGCCGCGAACTCGCACTGCCGGACAACGGCAGCTATCGCTCCTACTCCGACCTGGGACGCCCCTATGTTGTCTGGAACGTCTTCGCGACGCCGGAGTTCTCCATAGAGCCGCAACAGTGGTGTCTGCTGGTCGTCGGTTGTGTCAGCTATCGTGGTTACTATGACCAGAAGGACGCCGAACTCTACGCCGACGAACTGAGGCAGGCGGGCGCAGATACCTTTGTCGGGGGCATTCCCACCTATTCCACCCTCGGCTACTTCGACGATCCGCTGCTCAATACCTTTCTCCGCTTCGGCGAGCTCGAGGTCGCCCGCATCGTATTCCACGAGCTGGCGCATCAACTCGTCTATGCCGAGGGCGACTCCGCCTTCAACGAATCGTTCGCCACGGCTGTCGAGAACGAGGGCATGCGCCGCTGGCTGATGCGTTCGGGCACGCCGGAGCGGCTACGCGCGTTCGAGGCGCAGCAGCTGCGCAAGGTGCAGTTCCAGACCTTGGTGGCAGACTGCCGCGACAAGCTGCGCGCCATCTATCGCTCAACGCTGCCACCGGCCGCCATGCGCGACGCGAAAAAGCAAGCGATCGCTGGCATGAAGCGGGACTACGCCGAACTGAAAGTGAGCTGGGGTGGCTACGGCGGTTTCGACCGCTGGTTCGACCAGCCCCTGAACAACGCCGCCCTAGGCTCCGTCAGCATGTATACCCAATGGCTTCCGGCTTTCCGCGCGCTGCTCGAGAAAGAGGGCGGGGACCTGCCGCGCTTCTACAAGCGCGTGGCCGAGCTCGCCCAGTTGTCGAAGAGCGAGCGCTTCGCGGCGCTCGATCAGCTTCGGGTGAGCCGTACGGCTTCTGTCGAGCCAACTCCTGGCCGCGAGCCGCCCGCGGCCGCCCCCGGCTGAGTTGCACTGCATCGGAGCAGCGAACACCCGCCTGGAAATGGCGGCGGCCTAAGCCGGGGCGAGGTAGGACAGGTATTGGAGATCGGCCACCATGATGTGGCGATGAATCCAGCCGTTGATCAGATACCTCACCTCTTCGGCGATCTCATCCAGGCTCATCGTGCGCGCGCGTACGAGCAGATCCGCCAACAGCTGGCGAAACTCCTGATGCGAGCGGCGATGTGCCTCGGTCCCGGGATAGTTCGCTGCGGCCATCAAGGCTTCTTCGTCCTGGAAATGCGTCCTCACATAGTCGCTTAGCTGGGCCAAGCTGCGCATCACGCGCACTTGATCCTCCTCGCCGGCAAGGTCGGCGGCGAGATCGAAGAACCGCTTGTGTTGGTCGTCAATGGACGGTATGCCGACCTCCAGCCGTTCAGACCATTCGACGCGCTCCAGTACGCCACGCCCGTCGACTGCGCTGTATCTTCCGCTCGCGTGGGTCACAGGCCATACTCCTTCGAGAAATTCATGAGCGCCACATGGCTTGCGCCTCACCCCAAAGCAGTCCGAGTGAGCGACCAGCCCGTGCACGGCTTCCATACTACCCGCCTATTGATCGGTGAAAAACCCTGCTGTCAGGGAGCAATTGTGCGCCCGACAATGCTCTCCGGGCGCAACGCCGGAATTGGATTGAGCGATCACCGTCGGCCGATTGTCGACGGCGTCAGCAGGGACATTGCCGGCCATGAGTATCTGCCGGCAGAGGGCTTGCAACAACTCGTGCGCACCCTCGCCATAGAGGCCAGTCCGGCGGCGATCCACAGGATCAGCGAGAAGAAGCTGGTGCATGCTCACCGACATCACGATCCTCTCTTCGAGAATAGCGACTAGACCATGCGGTCGTGCTGCGCGAGCGATGGGAAATCAGACAGCGGCATGGCCGTAGCGGGAATCTCTAGGCGCGCATGGGATACAAATTCTTACGACACTTCGCGCGCTCAAAGCGGATTCCTTGCAGCGTCAGCGTTAATATGTCGCGAACTCAGAGGGGGTCGCGCCGCCGACGCGGAGCAAGCGTCGCCACAAGCGCCCGGCCACTCTAAGCAACAAGAGGAAGCGCCACCATGAAACCACCCGCATTTGTCTTCGCTGCCGCTGCAAGCCTGTCGCTGCTCGGCGGATGCACCACCGTACCGACCGGCCCCAGCGTGATGGCCCTGCCCGGGACCGGCAAGAGCTTCGAACAGTTTCGCCGTGACGACCTCGAGTGTCGCCAGTATGCCCAATACCAGATGGGCGGGGCCGACGCCAACCAGGCCGCTATCAACGCCGGCTTGAGCAGCGCCGCCGTCGGCACCGCGGTTGGGGCCCTCGCCGGCGCAGCCATTGGCGGACATCGAGGGGCAGGCGTGGGTGCCGGCACGGGACTGCTGTTCGGCAGCGTGGCAGGGGCCGGTGCGGCCCAGAGTTCCGCCTACGGCACGCAGCGGCGCTACGATAATGCCTACACCCAGTGCATGTACGCCAAAGGGGAGCAGGTCTCGATCCCCGGTGCCCGAATGCGTAGCCAGGTCTATGCGCCGGTCAGCCCGGCCGCCCAGGCGCCGGCACCTGCTTACTACCCGCCTCCACCACCCCCGGGGTCGCCGCCGCCTGGCCCCCCCACGCGCTGATAGGATGAGAAACTTGAACCGTGCGCACGATGCCCTGTCAGAGAAACTCGGGCAGCGCCCGGCGCTGACAGACCCGCCGTTTTGAGATCGCGTTGGCCCATCCTTATGGAGCACAGATGACCAAGTTCCTGCTGTGGCTATTCCTTGCCCTGGCGGGCGCCGCGCAGGCTGCGACGACAGCCTCGGAAACGCTGCGTCCCCCGGAGTTGCGGCCAGCGCAACAACAGTCACAGGCGGCACATCTGGCAGCGGAACTGCTGAATCGTTACCACTACAAGCCGGTACCGCTCGACGATGCCATGTCGGTGAAGATATTCGATCGTTATCTGAAGGCACTCGATTCAGAGAAGCTCTTCTTCGTCCAGACCGACATCGACCAATGGACCGGCGCCCGCGCCAAGCTGGACAAGGCCATCATCAAGGAAGACCTCAGCATTCCGTTCGCCATCTTCAATCTCTACTCGCAGCGGGCGTCCGAGCGCTTTGCCTATGCCCGCTCCCTGCTCAGGGAGGGCTTTGATTTCAGGCAGAACGAGAGCTTTCAATATGAACGGAAGAACGAGTCCTGGCCGAAGTCCGAGGCTGAAATGCGCGAACTGTGGCGCAAGCGGGTCAAGAACGACTGGCTGCGGCTCAAGCTGGCGGGGAAAGACGACAAGGGCATCGTCGACACGCTCGATAGGCGTTATGAAAATTCGCTCAAACGCGTCCTCCGGGTAAAGAGCGAGGACGCTTTTGAGATATTCATGAACGCCTACACCATGGCCATCGATCCCCATACCAATTACATGGGGCCACGAGCGGCGGCCGACTTTGACATATCGATGAAACTCTCCCTGGTCGGAATCGGTGCGGTGCTGACGGAGAGGGACGAATACACCGCGATTCGGGAACTCGTGGCGGGCGGTCCGGCGAGTCTCTCGGGCAAGCTGAAGAGCGGCGACCGCATCCTCGGCGTCGCTCAGGGCGCCAACGGCGTGATGACCGACATCCTGGGCTGGCGCCTCGACGACGTCGTTGCCTTGATCCGCGGTGAGGCAGATTCGGTCGTCGTGCTCGACGTCCTCCCCGCGGAGGCTGGCCCCGATGGCAAGCATGTCCTGGTTTCACTCGTTCGCAAGAAGATCAGTCTGGAAGATCAGGCCGCGAAGAAATCCGTGCTCTCCGTGATGGATGGGAAGGCGGCTCGGCGCATCGGCGTGATCACCCTTCCCACCTTCTATCGGGACGTCGCTGCGCGACAGAAAGGCGACGCGGATTTTCGCAGCGCGACCCGAGATGTGGCCCAACTGCTGGAAGGCCTGAAGAGGGAAAAAGTTGACGGCGTACTGATCGATTTGCGCAATAACGGCGGCGGATCATTGACCGAAGCGGTGCGACTCACCGGCCTGTTCATCGGCAAGGGGCCCGTGGTGCAAGAGCGCGACGCCCAGGGTAACGTCAATGTGGAGAGAGACGCCAGGGCCCGCATCGCCTGGACAGGACCACTTGGCGTGCTGATCAACCGAGGCTCGGCTTCGGCGTCGGAGATCTTCGCTGCGGCAATTCAGGACTATGGCCGCGGATTGGTGATCGGTGAGCCGAGCTATGGCAAAGGCACCGTCCAGACCATGATCAATCTCGACCAGGTCGCGAAGAACGACAAGCAGAAATTCGGCGAACTCAAATTGACCATCGCCCAGTTCTTCCGCATCAACGGCGGCACCACGCAACTGCGCGGCGTGACGCCGGACATCCTGTTCCCGTCGGCCACCGATCCGGAGAGCTTTGGTGAATCGAGCTTCGATAATGCCCTGCCCTGGGCGCAGGTCAACGCCGTAGACTATTCGCCCGCCGGCGACTTGAAGGATCTGCGCTCCATCCTGATGACGCGCCATGATGCGCGTGTGAGGAACGATAGGGAGTTCCAGTATCTGCAGGAAGACATTGCCGAGTCCCGGCGCCAACGCAAGAAAAACGCGGTCTCGCTGAACGAAGAGGAGCGACGCAAGGAACGCGACGCGCAGGAAGCCAAGCTGGCTTCGCGCGAGAAATTCCAGACTGCCGGACCTGGAGCCCACGAGCGTATTGCCGGCCGGGAAGCCGTGCCCGGACAGCGTGCCGCCCAGCGCGACGATGGCTTGCAGGCTAACGAACGCAATCTCGCTGTGGAACTGGCGGCGGAAAAGGCACGCAAGAATGCCAAGGACGTCTGGCTGCACGAAGCCGCCCATATCCTTGGCGACGAAGTGGTTCTGCTGGAGTCCGGTGCCAGATTCGCTGCCCGTGCAATGCCGGGTCCCGCGCTGCTTGCCAATCCACAGCCGGCGCTTGAAGGCGCGCGCGGCGGCATCCGCTAAGGGGCTGCGATTGCATTCACGGCCATGCGCCGGCGGACAGCGATCAGGAGACTGCCGGGCGTAGCGGCGCTTCGTCCATCAGCGCAATTTGCTCGCGCAATTCGAGGATGCGATCCTGCCAATAGCGGGGCGTGCCGAACCAGGGGAAGGCAGCGGGGAAGGCCGGGTCCTCCCAGCGCCGGGCAATCCACGCGCTGTAATGGAGCAGGCGCAGCGTGCGCAAGGCCTCGATGAGATGGAGTTCGCGGTCGTCAAACTCGCGGAATAGCTCGTAGCCGGCAAGGATCTTGCCGAGCTGCGCGCCCATGGACTGCTCGTCTCCGGAGAGCAGCATCCAGAAATCCTGCACCGCCGGTCCGCTGCGGCTGTCGTCGAAGTCCACGAAGTGCGGGCCCGCGTCGGTCCACAGCACGTTGCCCTGATGACAGTCGCCGTGCAGGCGCAAGGCCTGCACCCTGCCGGCGCGCTCGAAGGCGCGGCGCACACCCGCCAGAGCTTGGTCGGCCACGCTGATCCACACGGATTGCAGTTCCTCGGTGACGAAGCCGCCGTCGGCCAGAAAGCGGCGCGGCTCCTCGCCGAAGCTGGCGATGTCCAGCGCCGGCCGCGCGCTATAAGTCTTTAGGGCGCCGACGTTGTGAATGCGCCCGAGGAAGCGGCCCATCCACTCCAACGTTTCGGGCCGGTCGAACTCTGGCGCCCGACCGCCCTGTTTCGGGAATAGGGCAAAGCGATAGCCGGCGTGCGACTGCAGCGTGCGACCCGCGATGACCAGCGGCGGCACCACTGGAATCTCGCTGGCATAGAGATCGAGCGTATACGCGTGTTCTTCCAGGATTGCGGCATCGCTCCAGCGGGGCGTACGGTAGAACTTGGCGACGACCTGGCTGCCGTCTTCCAGGCCGGCCTGATAGACGCGGTTCTCGAAGCTGTTCAGCGCCAGCAGTCGGCCATCGCAGCGCAGGCCGACACTCTCGATCGCGTCGAGCAGGTGTATCGGGGTCAGGCCGGCATAGGGCGTCGTCGCGCTCAAGAGCTCAGATCACGCCTTTTGCCTTGAGGCCTGCCACAGCCTCCTCGCCATAGCCCAAGCTCCCGAGAATCCGCTCGGTCTGTTCACCGGCGATCGGCGGCGGAAGGTCCATTTGCGGCGGCGTTTGACTCATGCGTATGCCGCTTCCTACCAAGCGGACCTTACCCATCCTGGGATGAGTCATTTCAACGAGCATTCCCAGGTGATTGACTTGCGGATCTTCGAACACTTCCTTCAGGTTCAAGACCGGTGCCGCAGGGACATCGTGCTGCTGCAATAGATCTAGCCAATGGTCGCGTGGGCCGGTCTTGAACTTCTGCATCAGGATGGCGTGAAGTGCAGTGTAGTTGTTGATCCGCGCCTCCTTGTTGATGAAGCCCGGGCGGCAATCGCGTTCAGGAATCGGAAAGGCCGAGGTAGCTGTGGCGAACTTTTTCGTTTTCCAGGAAGCTGGCCGGATCGCCCTCAAGAACGATGCGGCCGGTCTCCATCAGGTAGCAGCGGTCGGCGACCGAGACGGCAACGTGCACGTCTTGTTCAACCACGAGCATCGACATCCCTTCACGACGCAACTGGGCGAGCGTCTCGAGTATCGACTCGACGACGATCGGTGCCAGTCCCAGGCTGGGCTCGTCCAGGATCAGCAGAACAGGATCGCCCATCAGCCCTCTGCCGATCGCCAGCATTTGCTGCTCGCCGCCGGAGAGCGTTCCTGCCTCCTGGCTCCTCCGTTCGGCGAGTTTGGGAAAAAGGGCGAAGACCCGTTCGAGGCGAACGTTGGCGCCACCCGGCTTGGCCAGCGCTCCCAGCCTGAGGTTTTCCAGCACCGTCATTTCGGGGAACAGGTGGCGGCCCTCCGGCACATGGATGACGCCACTGCGGACGAAGCGCGCCGGCAACCACGCCGCCGCGTTCTCGCCCTGGCACTGAAGCAGCCCGGCGCTGATGGGGATGATGCCGGTTGCGGCGCGCAGGAGCGTGGTCTTTCCCGATCCATTGGCGCCCAGCAGCGAAACCACCTCCCTCGCCTTGACTGCAAACGAAGCGGAGTGGACGGCGGTCAGCGTCCCATATTTGACGATGACCGACGAAGCCGCCAGTAACGGCACGTCGCTGCCCGAGTCCGGATCCAAGTTACCGCCCCCAGTCCAAGTGCCGCAGATCGGCAATTCGGCGCCGAGCAGGACCGCTGCAGGCTCCAGCACGGCATCCGTTCATATCAGCTCCCACCACCAACCAGCCCTGACATTCCACGCGAGGCTCTCTGCCCCAGGTAGCTATCGACAACGATCTTCTCGGACATCACTTGCTCAGGCGTGCCATAGGCAATGGTGACGCCCTTGTCCAGAACCAGCACCAGGTCGGCGAGATTGACTACCGCCTTGAGTACGTGTTCGATCAGAACCACCGTCACGCCAGTGGCGTTGACCGCCCTGATGAGCCCGCTCAACTCGACCACTTCATCATGGTCGAGGCCGGCCATTATCTCGTCGAGACAGATGACCTCCGGCTTGGTCGCCAGCGCTCTCCCCAGTTCCAGTCGCTTCTGCTCGCTGATCGTCAGCTGCGAGGCGAGGTGCTGGCTTCTGTTCTGCAATCCCAATGCGTGGCTGATGTCGTCGACGGTGCGACCGATATCCTTGCTTCGCGCCCGCGCCCCGACCCGCAGATTTTCCGTCACCGTGCTCCCCGAGAACAAGCGAACGTGCTGAAAAGTGCGGACCAGACCATCTCGGCACAACTGGTAGGTCGGTATTCCCTTGATCGACTTTCCACTGTAATGCACCTCTCCGCTGTGCGGCGCGACGAATCCGCTCAGTACGTTGAACAGGGTGCTCTTCCCTGCACCGTTGGGGCCGATGATGGCCACGATCTTGCCGCGCGGGATGCGCAGCGAGACGTTGCTGAGCGCCGCCACCCCGCCGTAATTGACGCAGACACCCTCCACGCGCAGGATCTCCGCGCCGAAATCCGTCACGTGCTGCATCTTCAGCGCCTCGGCCAGACGCCCCACGTCGAACGGCTTGGCGCTGACCGTGGTCTCCCGATTCTGATTGCGCACCTTGGCCATACGCGCCCTCACCAGGCCGGCGATTCCATGCGGAGCCCCCATGATCACCACGATCAGCACCGCGCTATAGACGATCAGTCCGCCGGCGGCGCCGGCCGAGGAACTCGGAGGAATCGCCGCCTGGATCAGCTCCGTAATGGCGACAAAGAATACGGCGCCGAGTATCGGGCCGATGATGGTTCCAATCTCACCTATCATCGTGCCCAGGAGCATCCCGATCATCACTTCGAGTCCGAGGACCGTCGGCGGGCTGATGAAGAGCACGTATTGGGCATAGAAGGTCCCGGCCAGCGCTATCAGTCCGGCGCTCATCGCCATGGCGATGACCCGGTAGCGAAAGGTGGGGATACCCAGCGCCTCTGCCGCGTTCTCGTCTTCGCGTATCGCCAGCCAGGCATCGTTCAGGCGGCCTTCCTTGATGGCGATGAGGAAGAGCACGAGCGCGGCGAACATCGCGGTGATTACCGTCGCATAGGGCCACTTATCGACAAACGAAAAATTCGCCAAGTCCTGCTTCAGCGGGATGAACAAGCCGGTTGCACCACCCATCCAGGGACTGCTCGCAACCAGGCCCTGCAGCGCAAAGACCAGGGCGAGGCTGATCATTGCAAAATAGATGCCGCGCACCCGGGCGCGAAATGCCAGGCTGAGAATCGCCGCTGTCAAAGCCGCGACGAGCGCCCCGAGAAACATGCCTAGCCAAGGCGTCAGACCAAGCTTTTGGTAGGCCAGCGTCGACGTATAGGCGCCTATCGCCCAGAAGGCGCCGTGCGCCAGCGAAAAGATTCCGGCCTTGCCTCCCGCGATGTTCCAGCACAGGTTCATGTAGCCGTACATGATGGCCAGCACCAGAAGACCGATACCGTAGTTGGTGCGGAAGGGCAGGTACGGTGCCGCGAAGAGCAACGCGAACGCCGCGCCAAGTCCTAGCCAGCGGGAGGGGCTCATCCTACCGATCCCCTGAACATCCCGCGCGGCCGCGCGATCACCACCGCGATCACGGCGCAATAGAGGACTCCGGTGGCGAAACCGGAAGGCAGCAACCTATTCAATACGCTCTCCGCCATGCCGAATATGACGCCTGCCAGCAGTGTCCCCTCGACGCGGCCGAGTCCTCCCACCAGAACGATGAGGAAGGCCTTGATCGTTATGTCGATGCCGACGAAGGGCGAGATCACGGAGAACGGGGTGATGACTGCGCCGGCGGCTCCGGCCAAGGCCGCGGACAGCGCGAAAGTGCCGAGGCGCACTCGCTCTATGCTGCCCCCAACGAGAGCGTAGCCCATTTGATCTTGTGCGCACGCGCGTATCGCCGATCCCGCCGTGCTCCGTTCAAGGAATATATAGGTGGCGGCGGATACCGACGCCGCGATGATGCCGGCGATGAGCTGCGGGATCGATATCACTATGCCCCAGGGGATGATCGTCAGATCGGCATAGCTCACGTTGACCGTGCGCAGGTCTCCGCCGAAGGCGAGCAGGATCAGGCTCTGAAACAATATCAGTAGGCCAAAGGTCATCACCATCTGGTTGAAGTGCGGCGCAGCGAGAATCGGACGAATCGCAAGCCGGTACATCAACGCGCCGACCGCACCTACCGCCAGCGCGACCAGGGGCAGCGACAGCAATGGGTCCACCCCCCACTGGGTCCACAGCACCAAGGCGCCATACATCCCCAACATGACGAGTTCCCCGTGCGCGAAGTTGACGATGCGCATCACGCCGAAAACCAGGGTAAATCCCATGGCGACGAGCACGTATACCGCCCCGGCGAGCAGCCCTGAGACTATCGTCTGGATGGCGTTCATCACGGTGGAGATGACCTCGCTGGGGAATTTCTCATTGACACTCAGGGAGCAGCGCGCCGCTCAAATCACCTGTTTTTCCATCAGCCGGCCGATGAGTTCGGCGGGCACGTTCCAATCCTTCAAGATGGCCTGACTGTGCTGCCCGGGCGTCGCGGGCGGCGCGCTGACTTCAGGAACGGTACGGCTGAAGCGTGGTGCCGGCGCCGGCTGCGTCACCCCGTCCAGTTCGATGAAGAGGCCGCGCTGGCGGTTATGCGGGTGGTTTGGTGCCTCCGCCATGTCCAGCACCGGCGCGAAACAGACGTCGCTGCCTTCCATCAAGTCACACCACGCCTGACGCGACTTCGTCTTGAATACCGCGGCGATCTTCGCCTTCAGCTGTGGCCACTTCTCCCTGTCATTCTGGTGGTCGAAGTCCGGGTCGCTGATGCCGGACAACTCCAGCAGCAATCTATAGAACTGCGGTTCCACCGCGGCGACCGAAATATATTTCCCGTCGGCGCACTCGTAGGCGTTGTAGAAGTGCGCGCCCCCGTCGATGAAATTCGCTTCGCGCCGGTCGATCCAGAAGCCTTGGGCACGAGCGCCATAGTTCAAGGCGCCCAAGAGGGTCGAGCCGTCGAGCATCGCCGCATCGATCACCTGGCCCTTGCCTGAGCCGCGCGCTTCGAGCAGGGCGCAGGCCACGCCGAACGCGAACAGCATGCCGCCGCCGCCAAAGTCGCCGACCAGGGAGAGCGGCGGCGGTGGCGGTCTATCGGCGGGCCCGATCGCATGCAGCAGACCGCTCATCGCGATGTAATTCAAGTCGTGGCCGGCCGCCTTCGCCAGGGGGCCGGCCTGCCCCCAACCGGTGACGCGTCCGTAGACCAGCTTGGGATTGTGCTTGAAGCACAGATCCGGTCCAAGGCCGAGCCTTTCCATGACGCCGGGGCGAAAGCCCTCGATCAGTGCGTCGGCCCCTTCGAGCAATTTCAGCATCGCCTCGGTTGCTTCCGGTTGCTTCAGGTCGAGGGCCAGCGAGCGACGGCCGCGCGCCATCACCTCGAACCTGTTGCCGTTGAACGGATAGGAACTGGCCGCACCGGGGACCGCCTTGCGATCTACGCGTATGACCTCCGCACCCATGTCGGCCAACATCATCGCGGCGAACGGGCAGGGGCCGAGGCCAACCATTTCGACGACGCGAATCCCCTTTAGCGGTCCCGCCATATGCTATCTTTCTCCGAGGTGAGCGAGTTGCGGATGCGCATTACGCCAGATTCAAATGGGCTTCCAGACGAGCGGCTCGGCGGCCATTTCCTTTGGCCAGACGACGCTCTGCTGGCCGCCCTTCTTGATTACCGTCACGATCGTCTGCGCACGGGTGTTTTGTCCCGCTTTGTCGAAGGCGGCGCCGCCCGGCATGCAGTAGTTGAAATCGCCAGGCTTCAGATTGAGGCCCCGGATGGCATTGGCCAGCGCGGTGCCATCGGTGGAGCCGGCGGCTTCCAATCCCGCGACGAGGACGCTGGCCGCCGAGGCGTTGGAGCCGACCAGCGTTGCCATGTCCTTGGCGTATTTCTGCTTGTAGACCTCGTTGAGCTTCCTGGCCGCGTCCAGTTTGGTATCTGCGGCGAAATAGCCGACCACGAGTAGCCCGTCGACATAGTCGCCGAGTTGATCGCTGAAGAATTTGAGTATCGGTCCGCCGGTATTGGGAAGCTGATAGGGATGCCATCGCAGCTGCTTGAGGCCGCCAACCAGGCGCAACGACGCAGCGGGCGCGACGTTCCAGTACAGGGTCTCGGTGCCGGCGTCGCGCAAGCGCTGCAGCGTCGGCACGAAGTCGGAGGCGGTCAGGGGAACCCCGATCGATTCCGAGATCTGGAAGCCCGCCTTCGGCAGCAGGCGCTGAATGGCTTCGTTCAGCGTGATCGAGTGCGGCTCCTCGGATGAATAGATGATGCCGATCTTGCCCAGAGGCTTGTGCAGATCGTCGCGCAGATATTTCATGAAGTCCACCGAACTCTCGGTGATGGCGACCATGCGCGCCGTCACCTTGAAGGTGTAGTTGAAATTCCGATCGACGATCCGGTCATCCTGGTCCGCGGTTATGAAGGGAATCTTCAGACGCTCGGCCGCCTGCGTGGCGAGGATGGTGGAGGCGCTGCCGGCGCAGCCGACGAAGCCCACGACTCCCGGGGCGAGTCGCTCGACGAGGGTTTGCGCCACATCCGGCTTGCCTTGATGGTCGGCCGATTCGATCTGAATCTGCGCTCCTCCGAGCCTCTTTATCCCACCGCTCTTGTTCACCAGATCGACGATGGTTTGAACGCCGTTCAATGCATCGTTGCCATACGGCGCGCCGGGTCCGGAGAGCCCGACGATAACGCCGATCTTGATCGTCTTGGCGTTCCCCTGCGCACCCACCAGCGATGGCATGGCGGCGGCGCCGCCGAGGGCCAGCGATTGCCTGAGAAATTTGCGACGGCTCGAGGCCGCATGCCCGCTCGTATCCTGTTCTGTCTCCATCTTCCTTCTCCTTTTTTGCGAAATGTTCCAGCTCTTGCTCAACCAGCCTTCCACGTGACCGCCTCGACTGCCAAGGCCTTCGGCCAAACAGCGAGGTGCCGGCCTTTCCGAATGACGCAAACCATCGTCTGCGCCCGGGTGTTTTGTCCCGCCTTAGACGGAATTCGTTCTAGTGATTTGCTCCACCGGAACAGGTTATAAGAGAACCGTAGCAGAGGCAAGTTTTCAGCGCCTTGAAAAGCGCCATCGCTCGGCCTGCAAAGCTCAGAGGGCGGCTTCGAGGATGCGCACGATCTCCGCCGCGCTTGCCACCGGCCGCGGATTGAAAGCGAGCGAGGATTCCTCCATGACGTGCGCCGCCATCGCCGCAAGGTCCGCGCCTTTGACGCCCAGCGGCTCCAGGCGCAGCGGCAATCCAAGGCGCACGATCAGGTCGCGGACGCAGGCCACCACCGCTTCCAGGCGGGCCTCGTCGCTGCCGGCCTGTGATCCGACCTGCAGCGCTTCGGCGAGCCGGCGGTAGCGATCCGGCACCGCGGGAAAGTTGTAGCGCAGCAGCTGCGGCAACATCACGCAGGTCGCTTCCCCATGCGGAATGCGAAACATGCCGCCCAGCTGGTGGCGCAACGCGCCGCCGATGCCCACGCGCGTTCCCGCATTGTGCATGCCGAACATCGATTGCCACGCCGCGATCTGGCAATGCAAGCGGGCGTTCAGCCCGGCTGCGCCCGCGGCTTCCAGCGCCAGCGGCAGCTGCGTCGAGAAGGAGCGGATCGCCCCGAGGCACAGCGAGTCGATGACCGGATGCGACGCCTTGCTGTAGAGCTGCTCGATGGCATCGGACATCACCTTGACGCCGGTGGCGGCCCAAAGACGCGGCGGCGTGGCGGACGTCAGCTGCGGATCGAGCAGGACGCTCTGCGGCGAGAGCGCGTCGTAGCGGAAGATCTCCTTCTTGCGCAGCGCTTCGTTGGTCATGCCGATATTCGGGCTGTATTCGGCTCCCGAGAGCGTGGTCGGCAGCGCGATATGCGGCAGCACCTTCGCCTGCAGCTGGCTGCTGTCCCTCGCCGCATCGAGCTCGGCCGAGCGCATGATGCCGGCGGCCAGGGCCAGGGCCACGCCCTTGGTGGTGTCGACCACCGTGCTGCCGCCGAAGCTGATCAAGCCGTCGGGCTCAGCCTGCCGCACCTGTCCGGCCGCGGCCACCACCACCTCGCGCGGGGTGTGCGGCTGTGCCTCCGAAAACTGCCCGACCACCTCCACCGCGCACGCATCGCGCACCCTGGCGAGCAGCTCGCTCTTCAACAGCGAGCGCGTGGTCATCAGGAAGGGCCGCCTGATGCCCAGCCGCTTCAGCTCCGTGGCGAGGCTGGCGAGGCAACCATCGCCGTGCTGTACGCGCTGCCACTGGTGCCAATTTTCGTACACCCCGGGGCGTAGCGCGCTCACTCCTTGGTCCGCTGCATGCATAAGAGTACCTCTCCGCCCTTTGCCACTGCTCACGTCCAGCGCCGCGCAGCTAGCGCAGCGGCTCGTCCTCGTACGCGCTCACCACCAGCGCCAGGCCCTCGTGCACCACGGAAAGGCCGGCATAGAAGGTCAATTGCGTCACGGCCTCGGCCAGCTCTTCACGACTGATGCCGATCCGGCGCGCGCCGCGCATGTGCACGTAGGCATACTTGTAGCGCTCGAGTGCGAGCAGCGTGCAGATCGTACACAGGCTCCGCGTGCGCAGATCGAGTCCCGGGCGCGACCAGATCTGGCCCCAGTTGGCACCGTCGGAGAGATCCGCGAGTTCTGGAATCAGCACATCGGCCGCCTTTCGATCGCTCTTCGGCGCCGCGGCTCCGAGCAGCTTCTCTCGCGTCTTGCGCCCGATCTCGACGTAGGGATCAGGATGAGGCTTGGGCTTGGCCGGCTTTTTCATGTTCGCGATTCTCCTTGTAGTGACAGAATGTATGCGCAGCTCATCCGTTGACCTGAAGGTGACTCGATGAGCGCTGGCTCGAAACGCGTGCGAGACTCGGTGACGCGGGTGCGGAGCCGCTAGCTGAACAACAGCGCTGTTGCTGCGGCCGCGATCGTCACCTGCTGCGCAGGTGCCGACGGGGCGCCGATTGCCAAGAAGACGATGCTGGCGATTGCCAACGTGATCCTGATCGGTCCGAGCACCTCTGTCTCCTCCACTCAATGCGGCCTCTCGCTCACTTTGGTGGAAGGAGTTTTTGTTGTGAGCTTGCGCAGGTTATCAAGAGAACGGTAGCCGAAGCAAGCACTCGACGGGCAGACATCTTGCAGCGCTCAGCTTGACAAATCTCGGCCTCCGCCCTGGTTGCGACTGGGCCGATTGCTGCGTTGCAGACAGCCCGGCCGAGCCGTCGTTCCTCGCGTCCGCCCTGCGTCGGCACTGCTCCGGGCTCGCGCCCGGCCCTTTACAGCGGCGGTAAGAACTCCTAAGATATGGAAGTCGTTTTCAGGATGCTGAAATCGCCGCGGCCGGCAGCGAAGGCTTTGGCTAAGCGCCGAGATCCTGCGCTGAGGGCGATTACCCCTTCGTCACTCATCGCTATTCTCTCGGGAACATTCGTGATACCTTGCAAATTCCGCTGTAAGAACGCACCCCGGCGCAGCGTCGCTATCCCGTGCCAAGAGCGCGGATACGACCAGGGCATGGGGACTTGAAATAGAAGTTTACAAGACGATAATTTCGCGAGGAGACAACCATGAAACGATCGATTGCAGGCCGTAGCTCCTTCCAGTTAGCCGCGGTGCTCGTCTGTGCGAGCAGCTTGCTGTTCCTCGCCGCGCCGGCGGCCGCCCAAAGCAAGGCGACGATCAAGATCGGGGTGCCTACGGCATTGACCGGGCCCTATGCCGAAATCGGCGAGGAGGTGAAACGCGGCGTCACCATGGCCGTCAAGGACGTGAATGCGAAGGGCGGAATCGCGGGGCGCACCGTGCAGGTTGAATTCGCCGACACCGAGGGCAATCCGGATGTCGCCCGGCGCACTGCCGAAAGGCTGGTACAGAACGGCTACAAGTTCCTGGTCGGATCGGTCGCCTCGTCGGAAGGGCTGGCGATTGGCGCCCAGGTCGAGAAATGGGACGCGATCTACATGTCCACGACCAACAAGTCCGACCGCTTGACCGGGGATGCCTGCAACCCGCGGATGTTCCGCGCCAATCACTCCGACTCCATGGACATGATGGTCATCGGCCCCTGGTTGAAGTCGCGGTCGGAGAAGAATTGGGTGATCATCGGTGCCGACTACGCCTGGGGACGCGATTCGGCCGCTGCCTTCACCAAGGCAGCGCAAGCCGACGGCAAAGTGGTCAAGCTCGCGGTCTTCGCGCCGGTGGGAACCAAGGATTATGCTCCCTACATCCAGCAGATGAAGGCGCAGAATGCTCAGGGCATGTGGGTTGCGGTTGCCGGACGCGATGGCGTCAACTTCGGGATGCAGGCTGACCAGTTCGGCTTGCTGAAGACGGTGTTCACGGTAGGCCAGAGTTTTGCCGTGCCCTCGACGATCAAGGGCATGGGCAACGTCGCCGAGGGCATCTGGGGCATCGTCAATTACGCCAGCAATATCGACACGCCGCAGAACAAGGCTTACGTCGCTGCAAGGAAGAAGGAGTATGGCAGTGACCCGGGCAATTTCGAGGCCGAGACCTATGCCGGGACGCACATGCTTCTCGCGGCGATTGCCAAGGCGGGCAGCGATGAGCCGGGCAAGGTGGCCAAGGCGCTCGAGGACTTGAGCATCGACAACACCATTTTCGGCAAGTTGACGATGCGCGGCAAGGATCACCAACTGGTCATGCCCAACTATCTGGGCAAGGTCGCCAGAGCCGGCGGCGAGCTCAAGCAGGTGGTCGAAGTCATCGTCGATGCCGCGCAGGCGACTCCGC
>Ga0172380_10005071_pt1 | contig 16302 bp, 14 predicted proteins | sample Leawe162metaG_FD_119747 | JGI IMG/M metagenome (GOLD analysis project Ga0172380, IMG submission 119747) | Leachate microbial communities from a municipal landfill in Southern Ontario, Canada - Leachate well 162 metaG | ecosystem: Engineered > Solid waste > Landfill > Unclassified | place...
AGAGATATAATCCGGGAAGATCTTTCGATTGACGGAATTCTCTTCAAGCTCTTCGACACAGCCGGAATAAGAGCCACCGACGATATGATTGAAAAAGAGGGGGTAATAAGAAGCCGGGAGGCAGTCAAGAATGCCGATATTGTCCTATTCATGGACGATATTACCGGGGGCTTCTCGGCGGATTTGTATGAAGAGTTGATAGGAATTACCTCTAAGGAGAGAATTATTCGGGTATTTAATAAAATCGACCTAGAGAGAGAGGATATTTTAGAAGCGGACGTAAAGATTTCGGCAAAAACCGGAGAAGGAATGAACCTTCTTTTTGCAAAATTGAAAGAGAAGGCGGTTGGATCTCAAAGTTATACGGAAAAAACAGCAATTATAAACAATCTTCGCCATTATAATGCTCTGAATTCCGCCAGGGAGTTTCTGGGAAACACCAGGAATGCGATTAAGGAGGGGCTTACAGGGGAATTTATAGCGGCAGATCTGCACAATGCCGAAGCCGCGCTCTCTGAGATAATTGGGACGGTGACCTCGGAGGAGATATTAAATAACATTTTTGCGAAATTTTGCATAGGAAAATGACATTTCACGTGAAACGGGATGAGAGAGTAGAACGAAGAACGTAGAGTAAAGAGAGTATGAAGAAGAATTAATTGGAAAATTGAATTTAAAAATTTAATAACTTTTTCTCTCGATTTTATTCAACTCATTTTACACTACACTCTATACTCTTTATTCTACACTCTCTCAGATTGTTTCATGTGAAACAGAAAGGGATAAATGAGAAGTTTTGATGTAATTGTAGTGGGCGGAGGGCATGCCGGTATTGAAGCTTCCTCCGCAGCGGCCAGAATGGGCTGTTCTGTGGCTTTAATTACGATGGATAAAAATGCTATAGGAAGATTATCCTGCAATCCGGCAATAGGCGGGAGCGCAAAGGGGCACCTCGTTCACGAAATTGACGCCCTGGGAGGAATGATGGGATTAATAGCCGATAAGACGGGAATTCAATTCCGCATCTTAAATAAAACTAAAGGCCCCGCCGTATGGGCCGGGAGATGCCAATCCGACAGAGAACTCTACTCGGCTGAGGCGGGGAATGTAATTTTGGCTACCCCGAATCTTGAAGTAATTGAAGATTCACTCCTCGAAGTTTTTGAGGAGGGAAAAAAAATTACAGGAGTTAAAACAGTTAAAGGGGAGGAGTTGAAGTGCAAATCGCTGATCCTCTGCTCTGGAACATTCTTAAATGGACTGATGCACACCGGATTGAAATCCACTAAAGGTGGAAGGTTCGGTGAACAGGCCTCTGAGGGATTGACTGAGTCATTTACACGACTCGGATTTGTTTCCGGAAGATTAAAAACCGGTACGCCTCCACGATTAAGGAAAGATTCTATCGATTGGAAAATACTAGAAGAACAGCCGGGGGATCAATTTCCGGAACCGTTTTCGTTGCGGACTGATAGATCTCAGTTTCCGTTTCTCCCGCAGGTCAGCTGCCATATTACTTATACAAATAAAACCGTTCACAAGATCTTAGAGAAAGGATTCGGTCAATCACCCCTATTCACAGGCGTTATAGAGGGAGTCGGCCCCAGATATTGCCCCTCGATTGAGGATAAAATTGTAAGGTTTGCGGATAAAGAAAGACATCAATTGTTTCTCGAGCCGGAAGGACTAAATTCCGATCTGATTTACCTGAACGGATTTTCCTCTTCTCTGCCCGCAGAAATTCAGTTTGAGGCGTTGAGAAAGATAAGAGGACTTGAAAATGCCGAGATGGTGCGGCCGGCATATGCCGTTGAATATGATTATTTCCCCCCGTATCAGGTTGATCTGACTCTTGAGACAAAGCTGGTGGAGGGACTCTACTTTGCCGGTCAGATAAACGGAACTTCCGGTTATGAAGAAGCGGCTGGACAGGGGATTGTAGCCGGGATCAACGCGGCACTGAGGATTCAGAAAAGACCGGAATTTATCCTTAAGCGGAGTGAAGCTTACATTGGTGTTTTAATTGATGACCTGGTTCGTAAATCGACAAACGAGCCGTATAGAATGTTTACTTCAATGGCAGAACACAGACTGATTCTCCGTCAGGATAATGCCGACAGGAGATTAATGAAGAGAGGGTTTGAATTCGGTTTAATTCCGGATGATTTATACAGATCTATGAAGGAGCGGGAGACAAGAATTTCTCTTCAGAAAGATATTATATCGAAGAAGAGAATCCTTCCTAAGCAGATAAACGGATTACTAGAATCAAAAAATTTAGCGTTGATTGATAATTCGGAAACGATAGAGAAATTAGTTAAACGTCCGGAATTAACTCTTTTTGAAATTCTGAAATATTCAGACCCGGGCGAGGAATTATGGGCCGGCAATCTGCTGGCCGACGAGAAACTTTTGGAACAGATTGAGATAGAGATCAAATTCGACGGTTATATCAAGCGGCAGGAGGATCTGATAGCTAGGACCGAAAAGCTAGAGAGCGTTAATATTCCATTAAATTTAAATTACAATAATTTAAAAGCCCTTTCCACGGAGGCGAAAGAGAAGCTTAACAAGATTAAACCGCGGTCGATTGGGCAGGCGAGCAGAATATCGGGCGTTACGCCTTCAGATATTTCTATTTTATTAGTATATTTAAAGAGTTAAATGAGAGGGTTTTGTTGGATCTTCAAGAGCAGTATCTTCGTGAACTGAAAATGCTCTTCTGGGAAAATAGTCTTAACCCGGACGAATATCAGTTAGAACGGTTGGCCCATTTCGCCCTTCTGGTATCTCAAAAAAACACCAAACTCAATCTCATCTCCCGAAGAGATGTCCTTAAAATAATCGAAAACCATGTTTTCATCTCATCCCTAATGGCTGAATTTCTGCCGAGCAGGGTTTCAAAATTTTTAGATATCGGTACCGGCGGCGGATTTCCGGGAATTCCTCTGGCTATTACACGTCCGGCGATGAGGGGAATCCTTGCAGATTCGACGGCTAAAAAAATTGAAGCGGTTAAAGAGTTCATAAGCAAATTAAAGCTCAATAATATCGTTGCGGAAAATTTCCGCGTTGAAAGCGATGATTTCAAACAGAAATATGCCGACTCGTTCGATCTTGTTGTAAGCCGTGCGACCGTTCCGCTTGTAATATTATTCCGCTACTCTCTCCCTTTAATAAAAGATAAGGCGTACATAGCGGCGGTCAAAGGGGGCGATCTAATGGACGAGCTGAAAACTACAGAGCTTAAATATAAAGCCCACATAAAAAAATCCACGATCTTCGAGCTGTCTTACAAACCGACAAACGTTAGGAACGAAAAAGGGAAGAAACTGATACTAATAGAGATCAATAAATAAACCGACACCCTTTAATTTCACCCGCATAATTTTTTCTGAACGATGAAAAGAATAACGCTATATTAGAAGAAGTAATTCCTGACAGAGCTGATTTTTAAACTCAATCATCTCCTTATTTAACGGTATCAAAAAGCGGTGTACAAAAGATGACTGCTTCCGAAAAATTTTTACGCTATCCTCCGAAGAGAGATGTTGTTTTTGTATTAGGTGCGGGCGCGTCGCACCCGGACGGCGTTCCGCTGCAGAGAGATATGCTGCCGATGATAATTTCGGGCGGAATAAGCGAGATGGAAAATTCCGAGATCGGGCAGATAGTCTCTGAATTTATAAAAGATAATTTTGAATTCAACCCGGCGACCAATCAGTACCCTCAGCTTGAGGCGGTCTTCGGATTCATCGATTATTTTATTCAGCAAAATGAAAGTTTAAATTCGAAGTATACAAACGAGAAGATACGCGACATAAAAGAGTACCTGATCAAGCTGATCCATTATGCGGTAAATCTGCGCACCGAAAAACCGAGCCACTATTATCATCTTTTCTGGAAAGCAATTCAGAGGAACAATTCAAACATCTCGATTATCACACTCAACTACGATACTCTTCTGGAGCAGGCTTTTGAATTTCTATTCAAGAATCACGGATACATAGATTATTGTATTCCGCTGATGAATTATGAGCCGATACCCGAACTGCAGAATTATAATTTCTGGGTGAATCCGAGAGAGCCGGTTTATATCAATCCTGATGAAAATCCAATTCCTTTTAAAATACTTAAAGTGCACGGGAGTCTGAACTGGAAATACTGCAACTGCTGCAATCAGACTCTTCTGACTCCATGGGACAGAACAATCGACCTGAAGAGGGGAAAGTTTCTCGGATATACCTATCCCGATAAGCAGGAGTACGAATTCGTATGCCCGATAGATAAAACCGAGTTTAGAACGTTAATAATGCCTCCGTCGTATCTTAAAACAATTCACCATCCTATTATTTCTCAATTGATGAATGAGGCGGGGCGCGAGATTCGGGCTACAAAAAAGATAGTATTTATCGGTTATTCCCTTTCGAGCTCGGACGTTCATATTAAGGCGTTATTTAAAAAACAGATAACCCCGGATAAAGAGATTATTGTAGTAAATCCGAAAAAGAAAGAATCTCTCGAATTGAACTACAGATCCCTCACAAAAAATGTCAGTTTCATCTATTCCTCCTTCGAAGAGTTTGTAAACGACGAAAATCAGATCAATTCACTCTTCAAGTAACTTTTTGTTGATTCAATCAATTCCATGCTATATCTTTATACTACATTATTAATGTAGTGGAATACTAATTATGATTTCCAAATTGGCGGTTTTAATACTCGGCATTGTATCCGAGAAAGAAAGAAATCCATACGAAATTACAAAAATGCTCGAGCAGCTAAATACGCGAAAATGGCTCCCGCTGGCGGATTCAACGGTTTATGCTACAATTAATAATTTAAAGAAGCATGGATTAATTACCGGACGCCAGGAAAGAAGCGGAAACCTGCCGGAAAAAACAATTTATTCGATTACACCAGTGGGCGAATTCGAATTTCATGAGGCAATTACGAATTTCCTGGAAGATGATATTGCCGGACCGTCAAATTTTGATATCGGAATTCTCCTGATGTACAATCTAAGCAAGCCGGAAATTCTGCAAAAACTGAAGAAGAAGATGGAACGGCTTGAAAACAATTCGTATCTGATAAGAAAACAGATTTTAACATTCGAAATGAATCCCACTCAGGTAGCTTTTACCAGTTTGACTATGTTTAAACACAGAATGCATCTGATTGAAGCGGAGTTAAAAACTATAAGAGAGCTTATCAAAGAATTAAATGTGAGACAAACCATATCTGATCTGTCGCCGTTTGATATGAGAATGTTCTGACAGATTGAAACAGATCATGCTACGGCTTCCCAAATTTCTTTCACAAGATAACTTACCCGAATTCCGGGTTTGACTCAGCTAACCCATAAATAAATTAATTCTATCCCGTAAAAAATAACAATAAATTAAACCACGACGTGCATTTGTACTGTCTAAAGCCATAGAAGGTTTTATCGAAGCGATAATACTTTCCTCATACAGACCCCATAAAATCCATCCCCGCATAGCCGGGGGATGGATTTTTTTTACCAATCAGACGGGAGATGATTTGCGCCCAAGCTCAATTAAATTTACTTTTAAAAAGAAGTTCAAGAAAGGTTCGCGGGAACAAAATAGGACCTGATCTTTTAAGAGAATAGCTCTTAATGAAATTCGACAAAACACAATTTTAAACAATCGGATTCCTGACATGAAATTGCGCAAAATGGTTTTAGTAGTAATAATTAATATATTTTTAATTGCTGAAGTAATACCGGCACAAACGAGTGATATCATCTCAATTAAGAATGAATTGAACAGATGGATGAAGGGTTATAACCAGAAAAATCTGGAAAACTCCGTCGCAGTTTTTTCGGAAGATTACATTGGTTACTATGCCGGGCATCCGGATCAGAGCCGCAAATCTCTCAGAGAGCAGAACGAGGAAGTTTTCAATAATAAATATCTGAAAGCAACTCTCAGCATGGAGGCGGTGGAGATTGAATCTAGCGGGGATCTGGCTTATGTAACTATAAAACAAAAGTGGGCATTCAAACCAACTAATGCCGGCAATCCCCAGATAGCACTTGAGAAGGGGATACTGATAATGAAAAAGCAGAGCGACGGGGGCTGGAAAATTATCCGCTCATCTACGTTTCCCGTAAGTTCTCAGAAATAAATATTCCGGCAATATATCACGATACAGAAGCCGGAAAATTAAAAGAAAGGAACTGATGACGCGTTCCGAAAAATTATCCAATGAAATATACCGCTCAATTTTTGGGGATCCCTGGCACGGCGCGTCCGCAAAAGAGATTCTGGCCGGAATAAGCGCTGAAGAAGCATATCAAAGAGCGGCCTCTTCGATCCACAATATAATTGAACTGACGCTTCACTTAACCGCATGGACAGAAGAGACTCTGAGCCGGTTTGACGGCAACTTTCCGTCGGAACCAAAGATGGGTGATTGGCCCGCGCCCGGGATTATAAGTGAGGTTTATTGGGAGAGCGTAAAACAGAGTTTGTTTGAGGCAACCGATAAATTGATATCCGCCGTAAATAAATTGCCGGAAGATCATCTGGACGTGATGCCGGGAGCCGAAAGGATCCGGGAACTCGGGACCGGATTTACTCTGGAGGAATTGATTTACGGACTCGTTCAGCACAACGCATACCATATGGGGCAGGTTTCTCTGATCAAAAAACAACTGACGTCCGGTAACAAAAAGGGACATTAAGCGTCTTATTATAAGCCGCACAATAAAATTTACAATATGCCGTTCACAGAATTGAATTTATAATTGAACCTATCAAAAGAGAAAATTTAAAAGGGTCCCATGCAGAGAAAAATCATTTTAACCGCGACATTTATAATTCTTTTTTTCAGCACCGTAATTTTTCCGCAGCAGAATCAGACTTTTAAAAAGGAGGGTGCGCCGAATGTGTTTATCGACTGCGAATATTGCGACCTCAATTATATTAAAGAGCAGATACCGGTTGTAAATTATGTGCGGGACCGGAAGGATTCGGATATACACATTCTTTACACATCTCAGAGCACCGGATCGGGCGGGACCAGCTACACGCTCCTCTTCATAGGGCTTAATAAGTTTGCCGGTGTAAACGATACGGTAAAATATATGGCAAACAAAACCGATTCGGATGACCAATCGAGAGTGAAAATGGTTAAGGCTCTAAAAATGGGCCTGGTGAAGTATCTCTCCAAGACCCCCGTTTCCGATCAGATGGAGATCTCTTTCCCGAAACAGGCGGAGAAGATTGAGCAGCCGAACGACGAATGGGATTACTGGGTTTTCAAATTGAGCTCTTCGGGTAATTTGAGCGGTGAGAAGAATTATAATTCCAACTCAATTTACAGTTCGATTACGGCCAACAGGACCACCGAAGATTCGAAGATCAATTTTTCATTATCAAATGATTACAGCGAAAGCAATTATATATATGATACCGAGACCATAACAAATATTACAAGAAGCCAGTATGCAAATGCTTCATACATAAAAGCCATCGACGCAAAATGGTCGTGGGGACTCTGGGGAAGCGCGTCAACTTCGACATACAATAATCTCGATTTTAATTTATCGTTAGCCCCGGGGATAGAGTATAATGTTTTTCCCTATTCCGAATCGAACGTTCACCAGCTGAGAATTTATTATAAACTATACAATACTTTCAATAAATATATAAACGAGACTTACTATTTTAAGAAGAAAGAAAATGTCTGGCAGCATTCACTCAGCGCGTCCCTTTCATTGATTGAACCGTGGGGCAGTCTGAGCGTCGGATCCGATGTAGAAAATTATTTAAACGACTTCGGCAATATCGGTTACGGGGTTTACAGTTCCGCGAACCTGAGACTATTCAAAGGATTTTCGCTCAGTTTCTACTTCAATTATTATAAAGTCGGCAAACAATTAAATCTTCCTCTTGCGGGAGCAACGCTTGAGGAAGTACTTCTGAGAAGAAGACAATTGGAAACTACATATAATTATTACGCTTATTTCGGAATCTCTTATTCGTTCGGCTCCATATTCAATAATTTTGTGAATCCCCGTTTTGGCGGAGGAGGCGGAAGTACAATTATCATATCCAATTAAAATATGATCTTTATAAGAGTCCTGATTACCAAACGGCGCTCAAAAAGCGCCGTTTTTCATTCCGTTAACATTATTTAACAACGATATGCTAAATTTTTTCAATTTTCCGCACGATAATCATTTACCGATGAATTACAATTATGTAATTTCAGCATCCAAAAATTTGCCGATTAATGATTATAAATAAAAATATCTTCGCGCTACTGCTTGTTCTCCTTATGAACTCCTTCGCCATTGCCCAAAAGACTCCCGCTTTAATTAAAGAGGGAGCCCCGAATGTTTTTATCGACTGCCGGTGCGACAGGAATTTTATTAAAGAGCAGATCCCGGTAGTCAACTATGTTTCCGACCGTAAAGACGCGGACATTCATATTTTATTCACCGATCAGAGGACCGGATCCGGTGGAAGGGAATATAGTCTTCTTTTCAAGGGGCAGAACCGGTACGCGGAGATGAACGATACGGTTAAATATACGACGAACCAGACTGAGTCGGAGAATGAAACCAGGATAAAAATGGCTGATGCTCTGAAGGCGGGATTGGTCAAATACATCTATCATTCAAAAATCGCGGGACAGATGAAGATTGTTTATGATGAAAGCGGAGAAGAGGTGCCCGGCGCCGGCGAATTGACGGACGAATGGGATTACTGGGTATTCAGAACGGGGATAAGGACATCTCTCGGCGCGCAGCAGACGAGTAACAACAATAGTTTTGAGGGATCGCTTTCCATAAACAGAGTAACGGTGGAGTCGAAGATAAATTTTTATCTGTCGAATCAGTATTACGAAAGTAATTTTGATTACGAGGGGGAGAAGATTAAGAGCATTTCGAGAAATCAGAATTTTTCCAGCTCGTTTATCAAATCGATCGATCAGCATTTTTCGTGGGGAGTCTGGGGATCCGCAAATAAATCAACATACGGAAATATAAAATTGGGATTGAGTTTTTCTCCTGGAATCGAATTCAATTTTTTCCCGTATTCGGAAGCCAACCAGAGACAATTTTATGTTCAGTACAGAATTAACTCGCGCTACAATAAATATGACAATGAAACCATCTTTTTAAAGACGGAAGAAAATCTGTGGAGTCATTCTCTGCATATCTCTCTCGAACTGATAGAGACATGGGGCAATGCGGGATTCGGAATAAACGGGTCCAACTATCTTCACAATTTCGATCTTTATTCTCTGGGGGCAAACGGATTTGTATCTTGGAAATTAGCCAAGGGGCTGTCGCTGGACGCATCCGGAAGATATTCCAAGATCAATAATCAGATTACGCTTCCGCGCGGGGATGCCTCTCTGGAGGACGTTCTGCTGAGAAGGAGGGAGATCCAGACTCAATATTCGTACAGTTTTTCAATCGGGCTCTCGTACACATTCGGTTCAATTTACAATAATGCTATCAATCCGCGTTTCGACTAATCTGCCGGTAAGCATCAAGAAAATTTTGATGTTTTTCCTCGCTTCCCGAATGGTCCGGCGCTAATACCGCAAATCCGGGCCTCCCGTCAAAATTTAATTCCGCAGTTTAACGCTGATTCAAAACTTTCTTATCTTCAAGTAGAATTTAAAACCAGATTATTAATACGGTTATAAAAATGACCTGCGCGCAAATAATTTCCGAACTCAGAAAAAAATATAATCCGAAAAATGTAAAGGGGATGGCGCGATTCGGGATAAATGTGGATAAAGCATTCGGCGTAAATGTTCCATATATGCGCGCGATGGCGAAGAAGATCGGGAAGAATCACGAACTGGCCCTTGAGCTCTGGGAGTCCGGCTATCACGAAGCCCGCCACATAGCATCTATGATCGAGGATCCGGAACTTGTTACAAAATCCCAGATGAATAAATGGGTCCGCGATTTTAATTCATGGGACATCTGCGACGGAACATGCAGCAATCTGTTCAGAAAGACTCCATTCGCAATTGAAAAAATTGAAGAGTGGTGCGAAAGAAAAGAAGAGTTCGTCCGGCGGGCAGGATTTTCGCTGTTGTGTTATGTCGCGGTGCATCACAAAAAAAGGGGCGACGTGGAATTCCTGCGGTTCTTTCCACTGATAAAGAAACATTCGACAGATGAACGCAATTTTGTGAAGAAGGCGGTAAACTGGTCGCTCCGCACAATCGGAAAACGTAGCAAATATTTGAACAAAGAAGCGATGAAGCTCGCGGACGAGATTCAGAAGATCGATTCAAAATCCGCCCGCTGGATTGCAAACGACGCCATTCGGGAATTGAAGGATCCAAAAATTACAGCGAGAATTAAAAGATAGAAGAACTATTTAAAATAATTTTAACCGGAGAAGATTTATGAAAAGTCATTTCTGCCAGAGCCTGTTTAGGAAGGGGTTTTTCTTCCTGATTATAGTCATTGGATTTACATCATTTCTTTATTCACAGGCAATAATTAAATCAACTTCTTCAGATGAAAGAACGCGGATGTACAAAAACCATCTTCAATTGAAGGAAAGCTCTCCATTTAAAAATCTGAACTGGCAGTATGTCGGTCCGGCAAACATAAGCGGAAGAATGACGGATGTGGAGGTAGTGCGCCCCAGGGGGAAGAATTATGTGATTTACGCAGCCGGCGCTACCGGTGGAGTCTGGAAAACAACGAATGAAGGAACAACCTGGAACCCGGTTTTTGAGCACGGGCAATCGACTTCCATCGGAGATGTAACGCTCGCCCCGTCGGATCAGAATATAGTATGGATAGGAACGGGCGAAGCGAATATATTCAGAAGTTCAAACGCCGGAGCCGGAGTATTTAAGTCAACGGACGCGGGTAAGAGCTGGAAACAGATGGGCCTGACGGGAACGAATACAATTCCCCGGATTGTAATTCATCCGAAGAATCCGGATATCGTCTACGTAGCCGCAAGCGGAAATGAATGGACGGATAATGAGGAGCGTGGATTGTTTAAAACTGAGAACGGCGGAAAGACCTGGAATAAAATTTTTTATAAAGATCAGAGAACGGGCGTAATTGATTTAGTAATGGACCCGTCCGACCCCTCAACCATATATCTTGCCACATGGCAGCGGGTCCGTCAAAAATGGAACGACCCGAGAAACGATAGCGATTATAAAAACAGCAGTATCTATAAATCAACAGATGCCGGAATGACGTGGAAAGAAATTTCGGACGGATTGCCGGAAGCCAAATTCCGCGGAAGAATAGGAATTGATATCTCCTGCTCCAATACAAATGTTTTATACGCGTTCGTGGATAATTACGAAATCCTCCGCGCAAATACGGATGAAGAGAATCTGGATTCATACGGCAGACCGAAAGGGGGAGTGATAAAAGGGGCAACCGTTTTCAGGAGCAATGATAAAGGTAATACGTGGAAACAGGTGAGCGAGCTTAATGAGTATATGGAAGGTTTATCAGCTACTTACGGATGGGTGTTCGGGCAGATTAGGGTTGACCCCGTAAATGAAAATAAAATTTATGTGATGGGATTGGGATTAAATGTTTCTGAAGACGGAGGAAAAACTTTTAGAGAACTTGAGGGGATGCACGGCGACCATCATGGATTATGGATTGATCCGGCAAATACGGATTATCTGGTAAATGTTAATGACGGAGGGCTGGCAATTTCTTACGATGGCGGGAAAGAGTGGAGAACGTTTGCGGATAATATGCCGCTCGTTCAATTCTTCAATGTCGCAGCCGATATGTCCAAGCCATTTAAAGTATACGGCTCCATACAGGATCACGGCAGTTATAAAGGAATTGTTGATCTGTCCGGCGGAAGGAACAGAATTCCCGCGCAGAATTTTGAGAGAGCGCCCGGCGGAGAAGGAAGCAATCACGCGATCGATCCGGCTAATACGGAGATAGTTTATTCGGCGGGATTTTACGGCACGCTTGCAAGATCGGATATGAAAACCGGCGAGTCAAAAAACATAATGCCTAAAATTGAAAAAGGTCAGCCGAAACTCAGGGGACAATGGCTGGCGCCGTTCATTATTTCTCCGCACAGTCCCAATACGCTTTACATCGGGTATCAGTATCTTTTCAAATCAACAGACAGGGGAGATACCTGGGAAAAAATAAGCGCCGATCTGACTTACAACGATCCGAAAAGAAGCGGGGATATTCCGTATCAGACAATCTTTTCAATTTCGGAATCGCCGTTAAAAGCCGGATTGATCTATGTTGGGACTGATGACGGAAGAGTTCATGTTACAAAAGACGGGGGTAAAACGTGGGAAGAAATTGTGAAGGGACTTCCATATGGAAAGTGGGTTTCGGAACTGGTCGCATCGGCCTATGATGTCAACACGGTTTATATGTCGCAAAACGGAAAACGGGACGATGATTTTGCGCCGTATCTGTGGAGATCGACAAATCAGGGTGAAACGTGGGAGAGCATTATAAATAATCTGCCCACCGGACCGATCAATGTTATCAAGGAAGATCCCAAGAATAAAAATATTCTTTACGCCGGAAATGATTTTGGAGTTTATGTTTCGCTGAACGGCGGAAAATCATGGAATTCTCTTCCGGGAAAATTACCAACAACATACGTTCACGATCTAGTAATTCATCCGCGGGATAATATAATGTTAGCCGCGACGCACGGGCGGGGGTTGTACGCTCTGGATGTTGAGTATCTTCAGAAGATCGGGAATGACGATCCTGATAAAAAAGCGTTTTTTGTTTCGGCAACAAAGGGGACGCTTCCCATTAATCCGAAATCAAGATGGTCGCATCCGGATCCTCTAAGTTTCTGCTACTATTTAAGATCGGATAGCGAAGAGATGAAAATTGAAATATGGGATTCGAACAATACGAAAGTTAAGGAGCTGAAGGGAGCCGGGAGCGCGGGATTGAATTTTGCGGAGTGGGATTTAACATCTGACGCGAAGGAGAAAACGTATGTTGAACCGGGCCAATACACATTGATTATAGAAGCCGCACATATTTTTTTCAAAGTTAAAGTTGAAAAACCTGAGAAGAGATAGTAATTGCAAGAAATGGAACTCTGATCTTAATGATAATTATGATTTGTTATGATTGATCTTGGAAAATCATAAACAATCATGGTAATCCGCGTTCTATTTTTTTTATTGATCTATCGCCAGCTCCACTAACTTGGAAGAGACGCCGGGCAGAACGGAAAGTTTGCGTGCAATCTCCTGATTCTGTTCATCTGTCCCGACCATTTCTAAAATCAGCAAACCGGAATCGGAGCAATTTTCCAGAACGCCGTCGTGAATACCCAATCTAGTTTTGATCAAACAGCCCCATCCGGTCAGAATCTGCTGAACCTTTACAGCTTCTTCTTTTCTTTTGCCGATAAGTATTAACAGAATAGTTTTTTTCATAACATGCCTCAAAGTTGAAAATCCCGGCTCTAAATTAGACAAATCCGCTCGCGGCTTCAATGCCGTATAAAAGAAATAATTTAGCAACATTGGGAGAAATAATAAATCAATTTAAGGGTTCGGTGAAACGCTGGGCGAATAAAAATGATCTTGCGGATTTTACGTGGCAGACGAGATATTATGATAACATAATTCGTAACGACAAATCACTTTACGCAATTCGAAAATATATCAGACTCAATCCGCTGAAATGGACTCTCGACAAATATGACCGCGCATAAACAAAATAATCGTAATTCTTTCAGTCGTTCTTTTTAATTTTATCCCGTTAATTTTTTTGCATATCTATTAATATGTTCATGGGCGTCGAATGATAAATTACATTATTAATCTTCCGGTAATAGTAAGAACAACTTTTCTTCTTATACTTTCAAATATGTTTATGACCTTCGCCTGGTACGGGCATCTGAAAAATCTGTCCGATAGAAAATGGTACATAGCCGCGATTGTAAGCTGGGGGATAGCGCTCTTCGAGTATCTTCTGCAGGTGCCGGCCAACAGAATCGGCTACTCGGAGATGAATCTTTCGCAGCTGAAAATTCTGCAGGAAGTAATAACCCTTTCCCTTTTTGTCCCGTTTGCCATATTTTATATGCGTCAGCCATTTAAAATGGATTATGTTTATGCGGGACTATGCCTAGTAGGAGCTGTTTATTTCATCTTCCGCTCTTAATTGCGTTTAATCGAGCCTATTTTAAACCTATCATCATTCCAGTGCTGAAACCGCACTTCGATTAACATTTTTATTTAATGATAGACGTAACTTTACCCCCGTGTGGAGTATCTAAAGAAGTATCAATTATAAAAAGGAAAGCTATGAAAAAATCTTCGGCACTAATTCTATTTATCCTATCCATGTTCGCTCAATCATTTCTTTATGGACAGTCCAAGCCGGAAAAAATCGATCAGCTCATTACAAAATATAATGAATACCGGTATTTCAACGGCAGCGCATTGGTGGCGGATAATTTTGAAGTTGTGATAAAAAAGGGATACGGTCTTGCAAATATGGAGTGGAATATTCCAAATACCCCGGAGACCAAACATCGTCTCGGCTCTATTACAAAACAGTTCACATCGATGGCTGTTATGCAGCTCGTTGAGAAGGGAAAGATCCGGCTTGACGGCAAACTTACCGATTATCTTACTTATTACCGGAAAGACACCGGAGACAGAATCACAATCGAGATGCTGCTCACACATTGCTCCGGCATACCGAGTTATACAAATAAAGAGAACTTCTTTTCCAAGGAGAGCAGAAAATTTTATAAGCCCGATGATTTTGTGAAAGAATACTGCAGCGGCGATCTTGAATTTAATCCGGGCGAAAAATTTGCCTACAACAATTCCGCTTATTTTATACTCGGCGCGATAATAGAAAAGGTAACCGGAAAAACTTACGCCGATGTTCTTAAAGAAAATATATTTGGACCTCTCGGAATGAAAAACTCGGGATACGATTTAGCGGAGCCGGTTCTTGCCGGCCGGGCTTCGGGTTACGAAAAAGATTTGACCAAATACCGGAACGCTCCGTTTCTGGATATGTCGCTGCCGTATGCGGCGGGCTCTCTCTATTCAACGGTGGAAGATCTGCTGATATGGGATAAAGCGCTTCAGACGGAGAACCTTCTGCCGAAAAAATTTATGGACGAGATATTTAAACCGAAGATCGACGCATTCGGCGGGAAATACGCGTTCGGATGGTCCATTCTGAAGAAGAAGATCGGGAATGAAGAATATGATGTGATAACGCACGGGGGCGGCATAAACGGATTCAATACAATCAACTATATCATACCCAAAAAAGGACAGGTTGTAATTCTGTTCAGCAATGCAGGCGGCGCCCCGCTCGGCGAAATGACAGATAAGATAATTGATATACTTAACGGAAAAGAGATTAAGATGCCGGCCAGATCGCTTGCCGAAAACCTGGCATCGGTAATCGGCGACGAAGGAATTCGGGCAGCTGTTGAGCAATTCAATAGGATGAAAGGGGAGAAAGACGCTTTTGTGCTTAAGGAAAACGAGATGAACCAGCTCGGTTATTCTCTTCTTGCTGAGAACAGGATTGATGAAGCTCTGACGGTCTTTAAGTTAAATGTTGATGAATTTCCGAAGTCGGCAAATACTTACGACAGTTATGGCGAAGCGCTTCTGAAGAAGGGGAACAAAGAGGAAGCTATAATCAATTATAAAAAATCGGTAGAGCTGAATCCGAGAAATACAGGCGCATTAAAAGTCTTGGCCGATCTCGGAGTATCCGTTGAAAAGCCGGAAGAGGTAAAGCTTTCCGAAGAAGCTTTAAAACAATACGCCGGGAAATATCAGCTGGCCCCGAATTTTGTTCTGACAGTTACCGTGAAAGGGGAGCAGATTTTTACACAGGCAACAGGCCAGTCTCAGGTTGAAATATTCCCGTCGGGCGATGATAAGTTCTATCTTAAAGTGGTTGACGCGCAGATAAGATTTATCAGAGAGAACGGTGTAGTATCGCAGCTTATACTCTTTCAGGGCGGAAGGGAGATGCCGGCGAAGAAGATAGAATAGAAAATAAAGAGCAGGGGTTTTTAGGAGAACCCGGTTCCGTAAGAGCCGGGTTTTTTTGTTGCTACATTTTATTTGCATAATTATGCATAATAGTGTATAATTATTCCCCGAATTCAGAAGAGAAATACCGCGGCCGCAAGGCGCGTCCGGAACAAAAGAATAGTCACATTCAGAGATGAGAGACAAATCATGAGCAGAAAATTCGAAGATATTCAGAAGAGACATTCGGTGCTGAAGGAAATTATTTCGGCGCAGGAA
>Ga0172380_10005072_pt1 | contig 16299 bp, 39 predicted proteins | sample Leawe162metaG_FD_119747 | JGI IMG/M metagenome (GOLD analysis project Ga0172380, IMG submission 119747) | Leachate microbial communities from a municipal landfill in Southern Ontario, Canada - Leachate well 162 metaG | ecosystem: Engineered > Solid waste > Landfill > Unclassified | place...
AGAATCGAACCCGATTTAATTATTTATTTAATAAATAATAATATTAATATTAAAGATATTATGGAATATCTTAAATGGAGTGATGAAGAATATACTAAAAATGAATGGCAGTTTATACAAGCATCCATTTTAGCATTTGAATTAGGGAGGATTAAATAAAATGATATGTGAATGTTGTAGACGTAAAGAAGCTATTGTTAAGGATTTTAGAAATATAGATCAAGAACTTCATGGTAAATTTAATGTATGTAAATATTGTTATAATTTATCTGATGGTGAATTTCTTAAAGAATATAGTAAACAATTATAGGAGATAAATAATGGGTACAAGACATTTGATTGCAGTAGTATTAAAAGGAGAATATAAAGTAGCTCAGTATGGTCAATGGGATGGTTATCCTACTGGTCAGGGTATTATCATTTGTGATTTTATTCAGAATGAAATGAAACTTACAAAATTTAAGAAAGCTCTTAAAGAATGTAAATTTATATCATCCAAAGAAATTCAAAGAAGATATGTATCTGTTGGTGCTGATCCAAAATCAGAATGGGTAAATATGGATATATCAGATAAATTTGCAGCTAAATGGCCTCATCTTGTTAGAGAATGTGGTGGAGATATTCTATCATATATTCAAGATGGAGGAGTAAGAGAATTACAAGATAGTATTGATTTTGCTGCAGATTCTTTGTTTTGTGAGTGGGCATATGTACTTGATTTAGATAATAAAGTATTGGAAGTATATAAAGGATTTAATAAAGCACCTCTTCCAAAGAAGGATAGATTTAAATCAATGGAAAAGAATAAAGGAGATAAATATTATCCTGTAAGACTTTATGCTAAATATCCTTTTAAAGAAGCTACTAGGGATGCTATGGATAAGTTAGATAAACGATGTAAAAAGAATTGCCGATAACAAGGATAAAATTACCCTGTCAAGTACAGGGCTTTTTTATCTTTATTATAGGAGGTTAATATGAATCGTGTAGTTGTCGTAATAGGTGGTGGAACAATACAACAAATACTATCTGACACAGAAATAGAATTGCATCTATTTGATTATGATGATGCAGATGCTGGAGATAAAATGCCTAAAATAGAAAAGGTTATGCTTTTAACAGAAGAAGTTTATGATGGATTAGTAAAAGAATGTAAAAGATTAAATACTATAGAGGATTGGGTGAATTAATATGTCATATACAATAAATAGAACAATTGAATTACTTAAAGATGGTAAAATTGATGAAGCTTTAAAAATTATTAATACTAATGATGAGATATTTATTACTTGGGGTATTGAAGATATTATTGATAGAGCAAAAGAAAGGGGTATTAAAATAGGAAAGAAAAAAGCAAGAGAAATACTAGCTGATATTGAAAAACATCATGATGCTACTATAGGTATTAATTGGGATGTGATTGATATTTATATTTAAGAGAGATAGATAATGAATAAATCATTTGAAAAATTGTTTAATTGGGAAGTTAGAGTTTATAATAAAAATAATAAAATGATAGCTTCTTGGATTATAAAAGACAGAACAGAACATGATGCAGATAGAGAAGCAATGTCATGTATAGAAACTTGTTATCCTAATTCTGATGATTGGTCACTAACAAAAATTAAGTATGTAAGGAAAGATTTACATGAACTCAAAAAATAATACAATTAATAATATGCTTACTAATATAGTTAATAAATTAATTATATCTTATGGAGAAGATACAATAGAAAATTTTTTTATAGAAAATGAGTCAGTAATATATGATTATTGGTTTGATGAAATAGGAAAATGGAATTCTATAATAGAGGAGGATAAATGATTACATATAAAATTGTAGAAAAAGTTGATACTAATAAATATAAATATCTATTCCATGAAAGAAAGAATATGTTTACTAATGGATCTATTCTTATTGCTAAAAAGAAAATGGTCTATGAATCTTATGATAAGAAAACTAATAAGAAAAAGATATATCTTAGTGGTATTCATGTTATACAAACAGAAGAACTTTGTCGGAAATATTTGAATAGATTTAAAGATAAAAGTAATAAAACTATTATTATGTGTAATGCTACAGATTGGCATAAGAAACCAAGAGGTAATCCTGGTGTTCTATTGGCCAATAAGGTTAAAATAATAGGAGAAATATAATGCCAAGAATATATGATATGGATAATAATCCTTTAGATTATTGTAAAGATTGTTGGATAGATGGTATTGATAATTTTAAAAAAGAAGTTGAAGATAATAAAGCTGAGTTTGAAGATTGGGAAGGAAATGTAAATTGTCCTCATCCTTATTACGAGGATACTAAATATACTTGTGAATTATGTAATAAATCTTTAACTAAAGAGGATGAATAATTATGGGAGCTTGTTCATTTAAACAATTTGAAATAGGTAAATATAAAGATATGAATGAAGCATATAGAACTGCTTGTAGACGAGCAGAAGAATATGCTGGTACCCAAGATGGATATAATGGAACTATATCTACTACAGTTGGTTTTGCATTGGTTAAAGACCATCCTAGATTTGGGTCTGCTAAATTCATTAAATGGTTAGATAAAGAATTTGATAAGATAGATAAAAGAGAGTGTATTGGTATAGAAGTTACTGGGGTAGCTCTTACTAAATTAAAAGTATCAAGAGGATTTAAAGGTCAAAAAGGAGTTAAAGGATATTTCTTTTTTGGATTGGCTGCAGAATAAAATAAATAATATTAAGGAGAATATATGAAATTAAAAACAATTGTTTTAAAAAAGATTGAAACAAATTCATATAAATGTTTATGTGGAGATATTTGTATAGGTACATTGAAGTATGTAAAATCTACAGAACTAAATTTTAAAAATAGAGGTGTTTGGCATGTTAAATATAATCTTCCTAATATGAAATCAGAACAATATTTTTATTTTGATGTTGCTAAAAGAGGAATACTTCTTTCAATGAAATCATTTATTTTAAATTTTATTACGATATAAGGAGGAATAGAATGTTTAAAGAAATATTTGGTAAAGAATATATTAATAGATTATCTAGAATTCATGCTATATCGACAGGAATGATTAAAGGATTAAAAACAAGTTCTGACTTAACTCAAACTAAAATAAATAAAATATCTATAGAATTTCTTACTACTATAGCTAATCTATCCAAAATAAAATAGGAGGAATATAATGTATTGTGTAGAATTATATGTTGGTTTTCAAGATAAAACATGGGAGATTGTTACTATAGATACACCCGATGAAGAGGGTATCGAACCCGAAGTATGGGCATTAGCATATTTTAATAATAACTTTGATGAAAAATTCAAATATATAAATAAAGCAGTAGCTTTTGTAGGAGTTTATCATATAGAACATATGAATTATGAAGAAGATAAATAATATTAAATGTAAAAAATTATAAATATTTTATAAAAAAGGAGTAAATAAAATGGCATTGGATTTAAATAAAAATAATTATAAAAAATTGCTTAATCATATAGGACATGAAATAGAATGTGTTTGTTATGGTGATGTAGAAGAGCCAGAAAATATAACTATTGAATGTATTACTTGTAATGTAGTTCTATTAGATTATAATCATCCTGATTTAGAGGAGGATATAGATGATTAATATAAAGAATCCAGAAATAGAAAAACATCTTGTAGTATCTACTGTACACATATCTATAGAAGATAGTAAACTATTAGATGAATCTAATGATAATAGTTCTTATGTTTCAGCAGATCCAACTCCTTTTGGTTGGAGAGTTTATATTGGTGTAGATGTAGATACACGTAAAACTTTAAAAAGAGATGGCTATACTGATGAATTTATTAATATATTTGATATAGCTAAAAGTCTTAAATGTAAATGGATTAATTTCGATTGTGATGGTCCTCAATATGATGAACTAAAACAATTTAATTGGGAGGATTAATATGGGAATGGGATATGCTGCTTGTAATGCTTATGTATTACCTGCTACACTAGAATATTTTAATAAACTTAATATTCATTTTGATGAAGATGATGTAAAAGAAGTTTATACAAAAGAAGAATGGGATCATATTAATAATAATGGTTTATCAGATGAAGAATATTGGGATGAAATAGAGCAAGTTATTCAGTATTATGCAGATGAACAAAAAGATATAGAAGCTTCAATTAATGATACTGTATTTTATATTACTATATTTAGATATTCTGATGAATCTGGTGATAGATATGATGATCTAGAAGATGGGTATTATTTTGTATTTGATGAAGAAGTTTTATATGAAAGGAAATATACAGATATTGGTAAAACTTTATCTGATGCTAATCTATTTCCTGTTCATGCTAATTGGGTAAACTTTGGTTAAATAAAATAAAGGAGATTAATGATTTCTTTTTTTACAATTATCTGATTTAGTAATGAACTGAATATTATTTGGAAAATATCCTAAATCATTATTAATTCTATCAACAGAAGGAACCATAGTATTACTGAAGCCAGAATCGATCCAATTTGAATGGAGTTCTTTTATAATATTAATATTATTATATGCATGAACTATGAAATCATTTTTAGAACAAATAGTTCTGTTAAAATCTTTAGATCTTCGTTTAGCTCTAGCATACATAATATCAATTCTTCTTTTAATACTATATCTATTATAACATTGGTCACACATTCCTTCTGCTCTATGCTTTTTAATAGTTGTACCACAATGAATACAACAATCAAAATCTTTACTCCATTTATTTTGTAAAGATAAAGTTTTATTTTTATTAGAACATTCTTTACAAAGTCTTTGTTCTTTATCAAGTTTATTTCTAACCCAATGGTGTTTATGTTTAATTTCTTTATTACATTGAGGACATAAACGAGTTAATAATTGTGGTTTATTTTCAAAACAATGTCTACAAATAGCATTTCTTTTATTAGCTCTATCTAATGATCTTTTAAATGTATAATTAATTATTTTATTACAGTTTGGGCATTTTCTGGTGTACATAAGATTATTCTCCTAATACAAGTATAACAAAATGTATAAAAAATGTCAAGTAAAAATTTATAATTATTAATGGGAGGAACCCAAAATTTCACATTTTACTGTATTAATTATTGGCGATGATATAGATGAACAACTTGCTCCATTTAATGAGCAAACAACAGAAGGAGAATTCTTGGAATTTGAAGATGTAGAAGATGAATATCTAAAGAAGTATACAACAGAAAAGGCAGATAAGATTAAACTTGCAGATGGAAGTTTGTTTGATCCGTGGGATGATCGTTTTAAGAAAGATTCAACTGATATCTTATATCCTAAAGGATCTAAAAAGATTAAAGTTAAATATAATGAACTATATCCTACCTTTGAAGAGTATATGAAAGATTATTGTGGATTTGAGAAACGTAATATTGTAAAGAAAAGGTATGGATATATGTGTAATCCCAATTCTAAATGGGATTGGTATTCAATAGGTGGTCGTTGGTCTGGTTCGCTCAAACTTAAAAAGGGTAAGAATGGAAGTATGGGTCATAAAAGTTGGACCAATTCAGGTGAATCTGATCGTGAGGGTTGGGTAGATCAAGCTTATAAAGAGGATATTGATTTTTCTGGTATGAAAAAGGATGCTGGTAATAGAGCTAAAAAGGAATATGAACTTATTGAAAAAGCTTTTGGTGGTAAGATTCCGAAGATTAAAAGGTCATGGAAAGAAGTAAGGGAAGATGAAGCAGTTAAAAAAGATATCAATCAAGCTAGGGAATTATATCATAATCAACCAGCCATTAAAAAGTGTAATAAGATTAAAAAGGAAATTGAAGCAAATAAAAAGAATTATTCAGAAAAAGACTATCAAATATTAAGTCGGATGCGACTTGAGGATTATCAATGTACTAAAGAAACATATATTGAACATGCTAAAAACTCTGCTGTATCTTTCTATGCTGTACTTATTAATGGTGAATGGTATGAAAGAGGTACAATGGGTTGGTGGGGAATATCTACTAACGAAGTTGATGAGAAAGAATGGTTTAAGCAACAAGCAGATCTTCTTGATAGTGTAGATGATGATACACTTATTACTGTCGTAGATTGTCATATATAGGAGATATTTATAATGAGTATAATTAATAATTATAAAAGAGCTTTACAAGATTTATATGATCATGTTGGTTTTGTGGAGGATTGGGTTGTATTAGCACCAGATTTTCAACATATAGATATGTTTTGGAAAATTAAGAATAATAAGGAAGTAGTATGTGGTGACGAAATAGAAGATATAACTATTAATGAAGAAGATGGTCACTGTTATTCATTTCAAATTTATACTCAAAGGTTTTATAAGAAACATATCTATCGTGGTGATAAATATACAATGATTATGGTTGATACTCATACAGATGGTAATAAATTCTTTATGTTTTTTAGTAATGATAAGGAGGTAAAAGACTAATGATAAAAATGAGCTGTAAAGAAATTAAAGCTATTCGTCCTATGACTGCTAAAGAGATGAGGAAAGAGTATTGGACAGGGACTCGACCCATAGTAATAGAACTTGTAGATGGTACTATTATATATCCATCACAAGATTCAGAAGGGAATGGACCTGGTTGTATGTTTGGAGTAGATTCTGAAGGTAATCATTTCGGATGGCGATAATTAAGACTGAAATTAATCCTGCATTTATATGCAGGATCTTTTTGAGTTTTAAAATTAAGGAGGAAATATGAAAGTACAAGTTATTTTATATACATTTCAAGGAATTGTTGAAGATCCTATTATATTTTCAACAGAAAGAAAAGCAAGAAATTTTATTAAAAAACAATTTAAAGATCAAGGAATAAAATATCTTAAAATGGTTGATAAAAAAATAGAACATCATGAATATTATGACGAATATACTTGGGATTCTGATTATGAAATTCATTGGTATGAATCAAAAGTATTATAAATTATATTAATTATTAATAAAATTAAGGAGGAAATATGAAAGAAATTGATATTATAAATAGACCCGATCATCAAGAATTAATAGATGTTGTACTTAAACAAATTCAATATGATATTGAAGGTGGAGATGTTGATTCAATAGAAGAGATGTTAAAGTTTGTACCTATATTTAATTTGGTAAGTTATTTACCAGATAAACTATTTAATAAATTTAAATATCTAATGGAGGAATAATGAAAATAAATTATGATGATGAAAGAGACTTACAAAGAAAGATAGCTAGAAAAATATCTAATGATAAGTATACATTTAGAATAGGTTCATCTAGTTTCTTTTGTGATGTACTAGATGATTTCTATAATATTTATATAGAAGTTAAAGTTAAAGATGAATTTGCTGCTGCTCAATTGTTATATGGAGCAGTAAGAGAATATGGTAATGGAAGTGAACTTAACTTCATTCCTCAAATGTTTGGATTGGCTACTCCAAATGAGATAAGTTTTTATAAAGTACCTAATTGGATGATATTAAAAGCTTTCTATCAGAAAATAGATTCAACAGGAAAGTTAGCTCCTTCTATGGTTCCAAAAAGTTTTAATGCAGAAGCTCTACAAATATTAGGACAGCCTATTCATATAAATCATTATGATACTCCTTTAGATTTTGAAGTTCCATATATATTTATATCTCCTACTAATATATTTTATATTATGTCTCGACTAGAAAAATATGATATTGAAATAAGAGAATTGATATCTAAAATATCTGATGTATATAATAATAAAGGAGATATAAGTGTTCTTAAAAAGGGGGGTATTCAGGATAATATTGATGGAAGCATAGTAAAATCTAAACCTATTAAACCAGTTGATGAATCCTTTGTTAAGGCATTAAGAATAACTCCTCATGACTTAACTAATTTATCTGCTCATCTGGATGAATATCAAAAAATAGGTGACAGAAGAAAACTGGGTAAATTCTATACCCAACCTAAACTATCAGATAAAGTAGCAGATATTATAAGAAAATATGTAGAACCTTCTCTAATAGTAGAACCTTATGCAGGTACAGGTTCTTTACTTCTTCCTTTTATAGGAACTAAAATGATAGCTAATGATATATCTAAAGAAGATATTGAAGTAGCTAAATTATCTTTTGAAGGACAGGATATAAAATTTGATACTATTGATGTTATGGATTATAGTGCAGAAGAATTGATTAAGAGATGGGAAATCGAACCTTCTGATAATTTATTGGTTTATTCTAATCCTCCTTTTGGTACTTCTGCAACAACAAGATTTTCAGATGGGGATCTTAAAAAAGGCGAATCACGAAAAATAGAAATTAAATATCGTGATGAATTACTTAAGTATGGTAAAGGTGATTTGGTTCTTCCTGCAATAGGTCAGCAGATAGAATTAATTAAAAAATTAGGAAAAGGCTATTTAGCCTTTTTTAGTCCATTTGATATTATGTGTGGACGTAAAAGATATAATAAAGTATTAAAAGAACTTCTTGATAATTTTACATTTTTAGAGGGTGAAATAATCAAAGGTGATGAATTTAATTCTGTTAATAAAGAAAAACCTATTGTATTAACAATATGGAAATTTTGTGGTAATACAAAACATATTAATTTAAAATTTAATTATAATGATAAAGAAATAAAATTGAAAGAAGGATTTCATTTAAAAGATGGATGGAAATATGATGAAAGAGATGGAAATTTAGGTGATTTAACAATAGCACATAGAGAAACATTTAATGTATCACAACCACCCATTTTTCATATTTCACCCACATCTGGAGGTTCAAAAGTTAACAAGGATAATGTTAAAAAAGATATATCATTTAGTAATTTTCCTAGTGAACTGATATATGGATTGTGGAGTACAGCAGTTGGTATTAATGGTATGGGATTAAATAATCCATTCTATTTCAATGGTGCATATGTACATATGCCTACAGATTTTACAATTAAAGAAAATCAGTTAATATTATCCTATCTTATTATATGGAATTTAGTAAATGAAATAGCACATAATTATACAAAAGGATTAATAGGATTTACAGATACAATGAAAGAAATAATATTTGGTACACCAGAACAAACAAAAGCTGTTAAAGATCTATTAGAGAAGTATAAAGATGAACCCTGTCTTGATACTACTATAGAAAAAGTAATTGAATTAATGAAGAAAGAAGAGATAGATTATAAAGCTCTTCGTAAAGATTTAAGAGAAAGATTATCTAAACTATTAAATGATATAGGGTATTGGGACTATATCATAATTAAACCGGTAAATTAAGGAGGAATAATATGTTATTTATAACTGATAAACACACGAAGAAAATGGAAGGTATGGTATCTATTAATACATCTACTATGAAGAATCCTTTTTGTATTAAAGCAGCTAAAACAGATACTATTTGTAAGAAATGCTATGCCTTTCAACTAGAAGCTTTCTATAGTCATGGAGGTAAATTCATTCCTTCATATAAAAAGAATGGAGATATATTATCTAAACGTATGTTAAATGAAGAACAAATTGGTAAGGTAATAAAGAAATTGAAGAAGTTTAATATAGTAAGATTTCATGCCTTTGGAGAACTGTTGAATTTGACTCATGCTTATAACTATGTTAATATAGCTAAAGCAGCTCCTGAAAAGATGTTTGCATTGTGGAGTAAAAGAGCTGATATTATTAAACATATTAAAGATGTTAAACCAGAAAATCTTATTACTATCTATTCAACTCCTAGAGTTGATGTATTAGATCCAATTAAACCAATTGGATTTGATAAAGTATTCACAGTATACTCTCGTAAGTTTGTAAAGGAAAATAATATTGAAATTAATTGTGGTGGTAGGAGTTGTATTTCTTGTCAAAGTTGTTATAAACTAGACGGTCCTGAAAATATTACTGAACTTTTGAAGAGAGAAAAGAAGGAGAATATATAATGAAATCTAATAAAATATATTCATTTGTATGTTGTTTTTTAATGTTTATTACGTGGCTAATATGTTATATTTGTTTTGAGCAAAAAGATTCATATATGATTATTGCAAATATTTATATTGCCGCTGGATTTATTATTTCAGCAATAAAAGATTAAGGAGGATTTGTGACTGAATATATATTCACATTTGATAAAATGACTATATTAATTAATATGCAAACTAGAAAATCAAAGATTGATGAAAGAATGTTTACAGCTATTACTTGGTATGAAAAAGAGAAATTTATTAATGGTATTAAATTAAATTTATTTAATATAGATGAGGAGAAATAATATGGGATATTGTATATTAGAGGGAGATGGATTATTAATATCCCCCCAACCAACTGAACAATTTAAAAAATTATTTGATAAGATAGATCAAGATATCTTCACTATGGAATATACTACATTAGATTTTGGATTTGAAACAAGAACAGATGTAATAGATTTAATTAATGAAATTGTCCCTTTCTTTAAAAGATATGGATATAATCTTAATGGAACTATTCACTATAAGGGTGAATATGATGATGAAAATATGGGTTACATAGATATAATTAATAATAAAATAAATCATTATAAAGGAGTTACTATTTATGTACCTGAAAAATATGCTAATATAGTTCCTAGAGTAGTTAAGACGTATATGGAAGAACCACTTAAAGATCTTATAGATGTTTATATTAAAAATAAGGAGAAATAAAACTATGTTTACTAAATTTGATAAAACAAATCTTTTGACTATAAGGGAAATTTTAAATAAAAAGTTGGAAGAGTTGAGGAAAGAAACTGGTATTAAATTTTCTATTAATAATATTAGTTATAATACTTATAACTTTAGTACTAAACTTGAAGCTGTTATAGAGAATAAGATTAAAGAAAATTTTAGAGAACATTTTAATCAATATGCTATTCTATTTGGATTGAATAATGAAGATTATGGTAAATCATTTAAGAAAGGTAATAAAACCTTTACAATAGCCAGAATCGATCCCCGAAAAAGAAAAATGCCTATTATCTGTTCAGCATCTGATGGTAAAGAATATAAATTTACGCCTGAAATTATTAAACTTTATCTTAAAATGGAGGAAAAAAATGGATAAAAAGATTACTTATGCTTGGTCACTAACTATTATGAGTAGTGCTATTACAACTAAAATACTAGATGCATTTAAAGCATCCTCTCTTTTAGCAATGCTATTTGATATGGAAAAAGAACAAACTATGGATGATCTTATGAAAACAATTGAGGAACTATATGACTAATAGATCAGATGAAATACTAATAAAAAATGCCGAATCTTTATATAACTCAATTTTTATATTTGATTGTTATTCTGCTAGCGATATAGCAAAATATGAATTTATTCTTAATAAACTAGAAAAAAGAGGTTATACTGTTCGTGAAGAAAAGCGTATTATTATCGAGAAAGATGAAGATAAGGAGGAAGATTAAATGTCTATTGTTATTAAAGTTACAGTAACTGCAGAAGTTAGAGTAAAAGATGAAGAAGAAATGAAACAATTTAAAGAAGAATTTTCTCTTAATTGGTATGGAAATGAAATACTTGTTGAGAACTATGAGTTTGAATCTTGGGAGGAATAATGAAAATTAATAAGATATATAATGAAAGCTGTTTGGATACTATGAAAAAGATGCCAGATAACTTTGTTGATCTTACTCTTACTAGTCCACCTTATAATATGAATTTAAGAATTAGAAATGGTAAGTATTGTTCCAGACAGATTGTAAAGGAATTTAGTACAAAATATGTAGGTTTTGATGATAATCTTCCAATAGAAGAATTCTATAAACTACATAGTCAAATATTATCTGAATTGATTCGTGTTAGTAAAATTGTATTTTATAATATACAAATTGTAACAGGTAGTAAACGTGCTTTCTTTAAAATGATTGGAGACTTTTCTGATTATATTAAAGATATTGTTATATGGGATAAGGGTTATGGACAACCTGCTATGAAAGCAGGTGTCCTTAATAGACAAAGTGAACTTGTTATTGTTTTAGAAAAGGATGGAGCTATTAGCAGACAATTTAAGAAGTATAACTTTGAACGTGGATGTCTAAATGATGTATGGCAAATCAATAGGGGAAGGCAAGTAACCGAAAAGCATAGTGCTATCTTTCCTGAAGAGCTTGCTAATAGAGTTATAACTATGTTTTCTAATGAGGGGGATCTTATATATGATCCTTTTACTGGGAGTGGAACAACTGCTACAGTCAGTAAGAAGACAGGTAGGAATTACATTGGTAGTGAAATCTCTAAAGAGTATTGTGCTATAGCTACTAAACGTATTAAGGAAGTAAAGAAATAAAAGAGGAGAAAAAATATGAATATAACCATTATAAATAAGAGTAGAAATAAGCGGTCACAACCCATTAAATTAAAAGATGGTCTTATTTCAGTTAATGTAACTGAAGAAGAGGCTGTGAAGCTGATTAACTCTCTTTCTGAACAGATTATGGAAAAAAATCCTAATGTAGGAAGTGGTGAATCTTTTTCTGAAGAAGGAACTCTTTTTATTATATGGGTAAGCGATTTTAGAAAAACAAGAGAACACCATGAAATGGATATTGAAAGAGAAGAATATATAAAGAAATCAGATGAAAAATTATCTTGGAGAACAAAAAATGAAAGTAACTAAAGATATTAAAGAACAATTTTGTTCTTTAATTGGTGAACTATCACCAGAAAATCTTTCTTGTGATGGTGAATGTACTCGTACACAAATTAAACAAAAAGTTTCTTTTATAAATAAACGTTGGAAAATTCTTGAAAAGAAAATTGGTTTTAAAGTTAGTTATGATCAAGCAAATGAATTCTTTTATGAACTTTATATTAAACCAGAAATTAAAAAATAATTAAAATTTAATTGACATATATTTTAAATGGTGATATTATGGCTTTAAGAGTTTTACAACAAAAAACATGGAATATAGTTTTATACTATAAGGGAAATGATTATCTTATATTTAGAAATAGTGGACCTATGAAAAATAAATATTATTTAATTAAATCTACACCAAGTAATCCTTTTTTTAATAAAATAATACAATATGGTTTTATAGGTGGATATTATAAAATATCACGTAATTATTTAAACCATTATATGTTAGTAGATAATTTACCTAATAATGTTAATATTAATATTAAAGTAAGATATATAAAAAAAGCTGAAGTATTATCTCTTATGGTACAAAATATATGAATAAATTAATAGCTATAATTAATAATATATCAGTAGTAGATAATAAATCTTGTTTATTAAAAACAACTATTAATAAATATTATTTAATTGAAGTACAAGAATCAGATCATGTATTAGTAAATAATGTAGGGGAATCTCTTCAATGGTACTTAAAAAAAAGTGAATTATTATTATGGGGAACAGACGATTTACAAATATTTTCTATTAGATGTTTTTATTTAGGTAAAGAAAAGATTATATTTAATTCTTCTACTTTTAAAATTAAAGAAATTAGTTCTGGTAAAGCACTTACTTTATTACTTAAGGAATAATATTATGTTAAATAAACAATATGTATTTAATATTAATACAAATAAATTTTATAATATAATAGATAAATTTAAAGAATTAAATTATATAGGTTCTAATAGGGTAGAAGCAGATACATCACCTTTTGATTTTAGTTATGGTATGGGATCTTCATTTGGAGATATATATGCATATAAAAAAGTATTAAATTTATATACATGGAAGATAAGAAGAGATAAAAGAATTAAAAGTTTAATATTATTATTAAAATTAATGGAGGTATAATGTATAATAAAAAAGCTTGTCTAGAAGAAACATTTAATAATACATATAAAAAGATTTTTCTAGAAGAAGGATCTAAAGATGAATCACCTGATTATGTTCATGAATTGAAACAAGGTCTAGCAAAGAATGGAATGGCTTTTATGAATGGATTTGTATCTGCTATTCCAGCTATAGTAATAATAATTATATTAATGTTTATATTAATAATGTATATTATATTTTAAGGAGATAATAAATGAAAATTTTGTTTATGCGAGGAATGCAAGCGAGTGGTAAAAGTACATGGGCTAAAGATTTTATATTAAAGAATCAAGATTATAAAAGAGTGTGCAGGGACGATTTAAGGCATATGGTTAATGGATATAAGTTTACTAAAGATAATGAACGATTGATTACAAAAATAGAAATAGATTGTATATTCCAAATTCTCTCATCACAATGTAATGTAGTTATTGATAAGATGAATCTTAATAAAGATGATTTTAATAAAGATAAAGAATTAATAATTAAATATTGTGAACTAAATGCTTTGGGAGTTCCTGAATTTGAAGTAAGGGAATTTCCTATTAAACTAGAAGAAGCTATTGAACGAGATAAACAAAGAGATTTTCCTATTGGAGAAAAGGTACTTACTAATACATGGAATAAGTATTCTAAAGAACTTAATGATATGATAGAGAGGAGACAATCAGATATTAAAATAGAATATAATCCAGATCTATGTGATTGTATTATTTTTGATGTAGATTCTACTTTAGCTATTCGTTGTGATAGAAGTCCATATGATTTTGGTAAGGTACTAGAAGATACACTTAATACACCAATTAAAAATCTTATAGATCTTATTAGAAAGGGTTATTATAAACCACATCTATTTAAGGTTATTATCTTCTCTGGTAGGGATGATTCTTGTATGGAAGATACAGAGAAATGGTTGAAAGAGAATTATGTATATTATGATTTTATTTATATGAGAAGAACAGGAGATAGGCGTAAGGATTCAATTGTTAAGAAAGAGATGTTTAATGCTCAGATTAAAGGTCAATATAATTGTTTATATTGGGTGGATGATAGAAGACAAGTAGTAGATATGGTAAGAAATGAATTAGGAATATGCTGTTTAGATTGTAAAGGAAATAACTTTTAATATGAAAACTAAAAATAAACTGGTTAAATATGATAAAAATATAATGAAATCTGTTCCTGTATATAAGGGATATTATGCAGATATAAATGGTAATATTTATTCAGCCTGGGTTACAGGAAAGGATAGTCATATAGATACAAATAAATTAAAAAAACTAATACCACGTAAATTAAATAATAACAATTATTTACATATATCTTTAAGAGTAGAAAAAGGAAAATATTTTACTACAACTTTACATCGTATCATTTGTATGACTTTTCATGGATTACCTCCAACTAAAAAATATACAGCATCTCATTTAGATGGAAACTGTTTAAATAATAAATCATTAAATTTAATGTGGGAAACACAAAAAGATAATTTATTAAGAAAAAAATTACATGGAACAGATGATATTGGATATAAAAATTCACGAGCAAAAATAAATAAAGATGTTTATAATAAGATTATTAAATTGTTAGAATTAAAAAAATATACTCATAAAGAAATTGGTGAATTATTTGGATTATCTAGAGTTTTTATTACAAAAATAAATTGTAAAATGAGATATAATTTTTAAGGAGGATTCTATGAATATAGAAGATGCAGCTAAACTATTAGATATTAAAGATAATGAATTAAATCATTTTGAAGAAAATGATCCATATAATAATAATATAATATCAGGTTATTTATGTAGACGTTCTGATCATAGATATGGAGCTTTGGTTATATATAAAGTGAATGGAAGGGAAGTCGAACCCCAAGTAATTTATTGTACACCTAAACTTCATTATCCCTTTTCTACTTCAGATATAGGAGATAGAAATTATAAATGGCCTAAATTTAAAAGAGTATACGTGTATACAAAATTAGATGGAACGAACGTGTGTATATATTCTTATGCTGATGCAGATAATGTAAGATATGTTACTTTTAAAACTCGTTTAACTCCTATACTTAAAGAAAGCAAATTTGGTAATTTTTTGGAAATGTGGAATGATGTTCTTAAAATGTATCCTGATTTGAGAAAACCTAAAGATGTATTAGAAGGGAAATGGTCTTTATCATTTGAAATGTATGGTACTAGGAATCCTTTACTTATTAAATATGATGTATCTCTTGATACTCGTTTATTGTTTGGAGTAGAACAATCAAGACATCTAGTTCTTATACCCCAAATTTTTGATGTTAAACCTTCTTTAGAGTGTTTAAAGGAATTGACTTCTACTGCAGATATTACTAAATTTTATGATGAGTTAAGAAAAGAAGCTAAAGATAATAATGTTCATAATGAGGATGGTTCTGTATCTGGATCTGAAGGATTTGTATTATATGTTCAAACAGAAACAGATGAGTATATGCAATTCAAATGCAAGCCGGAAGATATTGAAGCAATTCATTGGGTAAATGATTCGATTCC
>Ga0172380_10005073_pt1 | contig 16298 bp, 15 predicted proteins | sample Leawe162metaG_FD_119747 | JGI IMG/M metagenome (GOLD analysis project Ga0172380, IMG submission 119747) | Leachate microbial communities from a municipal landfill in Southern Ontario, Canada - Leachate well 162 metaG | ecosystem: Engineered > Solid waste > Landfill > Unclassified | place...
CCGCGGAGAGGTAGTCGAAGAGCGTGCCGGCGCCCATCGGGTCCGAGCCGCCGGTCGTTCCGGTATTCGTCATCGCGATCCCTGCCTCTCTGCCCTGCCGTCCGCAGTCCGCTCGTTCCCCACGGGCTCCCCCTACTGGGGGAGGACGACCCGCATCAGATGCGCCACTTTCCTGAACAACCCGCCGAGTGCCGGGACCGGCATCGGCGAGGAACGGAACTGGATTTCCTGCTCCTTCAGTGCCCAGCGCAGCAGGCCCACGGAGGTCGCGTACGCGGGGTCGTGGAGGATGTCCGACAGCCCCGCGAGGTGGCGCGGGCGGCCGACGCGTGCCGGCAGCCCGAGGACGTCCTCGGCGAGCATGTCGATGCCGGGGAGGGTGGCGGCGCCGCCGGTGAGGACGACGCCCGCGGAGAGCATGTCAGGGTCGGTGCCGCGCTTGATCTCGGCGAGCACGAGCTCGAACAGCTCCTCGGTGCGTGCCTGCAGCACCTGGGCGATCAGGCGGCGCGAGACTGTTTTCGTCCCCTCGGACCCGAAGGCCTCGATCTCCACCTCTTCGTCCTCCGGGACCATCGAGGGGATGACGTGCCCGTAGTGGCGCTTCGCCTGCTCCGCGGAGGGCTGGGGCACGCGCAGCGCGACCACCAGGTCGCGTGTCATGTGCACGCCGCCGATGGGGAGCACCGCGGTGTGGATCACCGCGCCGTTCACGTACACCGCGATGTCCGTGGTGCCGCCGCCGATATCGATGATCGCCGCGCCCTGCTGCACTTCCTCCTCGGAGAGCACGGCCTCGCCGGAGGCGAGAGGCTCCAGGATCAGCGACTCCACGTGCACCCCCGCGCCCTGCACGCACTGCACGAGGTTGCTGAGCGACGAGGCGGACGAGGTGACGATGTGGGTCTCGACATCCAGCCGTGATCCGTACATGCCCGTGGGGTCGATCACGTGGTCCTGGCCGTCCACCAGGTAGTAGCGGGGGACCACGTGGACCACTTCGCGGTTGTTGGGGACGTTGACGATGCGCGCGCTCTCCAGCGCCCGGTGGATGTCCCCCTCCGTGATCGGGCTGCGGGGGTCGGCGATGGCGATGATCCCGCGCTGGTTCATGGAGGAGACGTGCGGGCCCGCGATGCCGACGTGCGCCGAGAGGATGCGGGACGACGAGGCGCGCTCGGCCCGCTCCACCGATGAGGCGATGGCCTCGATCGCCGCGTGGATGTTGTCCACGGCGCCGCGGGTGATGCCCGCGGACGGCCCGATCCCCACGCCGAGGATGCGCAGCTCTTGGAGGGTGGTGACCTCGGCGACGATCGTGCAGATCTTCGTCGTCCCGACGTCGATGGCGGCGATGCTGCGGTTTGCCATCAGCGCGCTCCTCTGCTCGTCGTCGCGGTCATCGGGGCCGTCATCGGAGCACCACGTTCCGGCCGAAGCGCAGGTCGATTTCGGAGGCCATCGCCGGCTGGGCCATCGCGGGAGCCGCCGTGTCGGGCTGTCTCGGCGCGGTCGCTACCTGCGGGACCTGCCCCGCCCGCACCTGCTCCATCAACACCTGCCACGTGCGCACCTTGAACTCGTAGTTGCTGGAGTCGCCAAGCACCGCTGCGGGGCCACTGGCAACGATCACGGTCAGGCCGCGGTCGCGCCGGAAGACGTATGAGGTCGGCTTCACGTTGAGGCGCTCGAACGTCCCGTCCGTGCGCAGCCGGTTCACCAGGCGCACCGTGTCCGCGTCAATCGCCACGCTCTTCACGTCGGCGGCCTGGGACGCCACCTCCACGATCGTTGGGGCGTCGGCGGTGGGTGGGCGCGACTGCTCCAGGACGCGCCCTTCCTCGTCGATCACGAGGCGCTGCGGCCCGGCCTGCCAGTAGCCCCACGCCTGGTGCTCCGTGACGTCGATGCGGATCCCGTGCGGCCACTCGCGCGACACAGTCGCCGCCTTCACGGCGGGCAGCTTCCCGATCTCGCCGCTCGCGCGCCCTAGATCCAGCGTCAGCATGGAGACGCCCGCGAGGCCGGAGACGTTCGCGATGGTCTGCGGGTCGCCGACCTGCACGCCCTCGACGTCGATCACGCGGACGCGGAGCACGTCGCTGCGGTAGAGCCAGGTCGCGCCGAAGAGCACGGCGGTCACGCCGGTGGTGGCCAGCGCCAGCGCGCCGATGCGCCGCCAGGACACCCGGCCCTGCGAGTGACCCCGCGGGCGCCGGTAATCCGCGCGTCGCAGGTCCGTCCGCCGGGGCTCCGAGCGCGGCACCTCATACCGGCGAGGCGCGGGCATCGGCGGCGCGTAGGCGGCCCGGCCGCCCGGCCGTCGACGGAATCCGAGGAGCCCGAGGAGCCTACGCATGGGCGCGCACCTCCTCGAACCGCTCGAACGCGAGGTCGACCAGGCGGGAGATCAGGTCCCGGTAGGAGAGACCGGCCTCCTGCCACAGGCGCGGGTACATGGAGATCGGGGTGAAGCCGGGCAGCGTGTTGACCTCGATGCACTTCACGCCGCCGTCGGGCTCCAGGAAGAAGTCGACGCGCGCGAGGCCCGCGCAGTCCAGGGCGCGGTAGGCCCGGACGGCCAGCAGGCGCACGAGCTCGGCGCTTGCCGGGGACACCTCCGCCGGGACGACGAGGGCCGCGGAGTCGTCGAGGTACTTCGCGCTGTAGTCGTAGAACTCCGTGGTCGGGCGGATCTCGCCGAGTGGCGACGGCTCCGGCGCGTGGTTCCCCAGCACCGCGCACTCCACCTCGCGGCCGGTGACCGCGGCCTCCACCAGCACCTTGCGGTCGTACCGCGCGGCGCCGGCGAGCGCCTCGCCGAAGTCCTCGCGGGAGCGGGCGCGCGACACGCCTACGGAGGAGCCGCCGTTCGCGGGCTTCACGAAGCAGGGGTAGCCGATCTCGGTCTCGATGCGTCGCATCGTGGCGGGGGAGGGGCTGCGCGTCTCCTCGTCGGCGAGGACCACGTACTCGGTCTGCGGCACGCCGTGCGCGGCGAAGACGGCGCGCATCAGCGCCTTGTCCATGCCCACCGCGCTCGCTGCCACCCCGGAGCCGACGTACGGGATCTCCGCCATCTCCAGCAACCCCTGCAGCGTGCCGTCCTCGCCGAAGGTGCCGTGCACGATCGGGAAGACGACGTCCATCTCGCGGAGCCGCGCGGTCACCTCCGGGTAGCCGAACGCGCCGGCGCCCTCGTCGTCGCCCAGTGAGCGCGTCTCACCGGCCTCGACGCGCACGAGGCGGGCGCGCGTCTCCTCGGGGGTGAGCCAGGCGCCGTGGCGGGTGATCCCGAAGGGCACCACCTCGAAGCGCTGCGGGTCGGCCTCGCGCATCACGCCGCGCGCGGAGACCACGGAGACCTCGTGCTCCACGGAGCGGCCACCGAAGATCACGCCGAGCTGCTGGACGGGTGCGCCGGTCATCGCCGTCCCCCGGATCCGTCCGGGCGAAGCCCGTCCGCGCCGAGGCGCTCGATGATCATCGGGCCGAGGGTCGTGACGTCGCCGGCGCCGAGCGTGAAGCACACGTCGCCCGGGCGCAGGTCCGCCGTGATGCGGGCCGTCGCCTCCTCGAAGGAGTCGACGTACTGCGGGCGCGGTCGCTCGATCTCGGCCGCCAGCGCCTGTGCGTTCATGCCCCGGTCGGAGGACTCGCGCGCCTCGTAGGTGCGCAGGACGTAGAGCGCGTCGAGCCCCTCGAAGCAGGTGCGGAAGGCGTCCAGCAGGTACGTCGAACGCGAGTAGGTGTGCGGCTGGAAGCAGGCGACGAGGCGGCGCCCCGGGAAACGCTGCCGCGCGGCAAGCAGGGTCGCGCGCACCTCGGTCGGGTGGTGCGCGTAGTCATCGACGATGGTGATCGGCGCGCCGCCGGGGCGCGGCACCTCGCCCACGATCTCGAAGCGGCGGCGCGCGCCGGTGAACTCCGCGGCGGCGGCAGCCGCGCGGTGGAAATCGACCCCCGCGCGCATCGCGACAGCCAGTGCGCCGAGGGCGTTGAGCAGGTTGTGGCGCCCGGCCACCGTCAGCGAGAGCCGTCCGAGCTCCACGCCGTTCATGTGCACGGTGGCGTCCAGCCCGCCGCGGTCGTTGCCGCGGACGCGCGTGCCTCGCCACTCCGCAACCTCGTTGTCCAGCGCGTACCGTTCCACGCGCGCTCCGGCCGCGCGCCGCGCTTCGCCGATCGCGAGGGCGGCGGGGGAGTCGGCGCAGACGATGAGGGTGCCCTCGGGCCGGACGCGCTCGGCGAACTGGCGGAACGCGTCGCGCAGCCGATCCTCGGTCCCGTAGTAGTCGAGGTGATCCGCCTCGATGTTGGTGATCAGGGCGATGCGCGGGGCGTACTCCAGGAAGGCCGCCGCGTACTCGTCCGCCTCGACGATCGCGAGGCGCCCCGCGCCGTCGCGGACGTTGATGTTCCCGAGATCGCGTGAGTCGCCGCCGAGCAACATCATCGGATCGAGGTCGGCGCGCACCGCCATCAGCGACACCATCGCGGTGGTGGTGGTCTTGCCGTGGGTGCCCGCGATCGCCACCACGTCGCGATCGGCGATCAGGCGCTGCACCATCTCCGCGCGCACCATCACGGGCACGCCGCGGGCGCGGGCGGCGACCAGCTCCGGGTTGTCCGGCTTCGCCGCGGCGGTGGCGACCACCAGCTGCGCGTCGCCGATGTGCGCGCCGTTATGCGGGCCCACGAAGATCTCGGCGCCCAGCGCGACGAGGCGCTCCGTGAACTCGGAGGCCGCGAGATCGGATCCGCTGATCTCGTGGCCGCGGGCGCGCAGGATCTGCCCGATGGCGGACATGTGCACGCCTCCGGCGCCCACCAGGTGCACGTGGTGGGGGATGCCGCTTCCGCCGCTGCCGTTCCCGTTCCGCTGGCGAGGCTTGAGGCCGATCATGCGGCGACCTCCCTGAGCAGCGTCGCCAGCGTTTCGGCGGCGTCGGGGTGCGCCAGCCCGCGCATCGCGGTCGCCATCGACTCCCGGCGCGGCGTGTCCTCCAGCAGCCCGAGGATGAGCGGCTCCAGCTCGTCCAGGCGCATCGTGGGCAGCGTGATCGCGGCGCCTTCGCTTGCCAGGTAGTCGGCGTTCACGTGCTGGTCCGAGAACGACCCCGGGATCACGATCGCGGGGAGGCCGGTCACGGGCAGCTCGCCCAGCGTGGAGGCGCCGGCGCGCGTCACCGCCAGGTCCGCCGCGCGCATGGCATACGCCATCTCCTCGGTGTAGGCGTGCAGGTGGTAGCGCGCGCGCATCCACTCCGGGAGGCGGTCGCGCTCGCGGCGCAGCCAGTGCTCCTCGTCCACGCCGGAGACATGGATGATCTGCGACTGCTCGAGCAGCGCGCGCAGGCCCTCGGCGATCGCGAGGTTGATCTGGTGTGCGCCGAGCGATCCGCCGGCGACGAGCAGCGTCTTCAGCGACGGGTCGAGGCCGAAGCGCGCGATGCCCTCCTCGCGTGTGGCGTCCAGGAACTGCTGTCGCACCGGGTAGCCGGTGACGACGGTCTTGCGCGCGGGCAGGGACGCCAGCGAGCGGCTCACGGAGCAGGCCACGGTGGTGGCGTACCGCGCGAGGAAGCGCACGGCCCACCCGGGGTGCACATCCGGCAGGAACACCACCAGCGGGATCCCGGCGCGCCGCGCCGCGCGTCCCACCGGCGCGGCGGCGTAGCCGCCGGTCGCGAAGACGGCGGCGGGCCGGTCCTCGGCGAGCAACCGCGCCGCGACCTGCGACCCGCGCCACAGCCGCGCGAGTCCCGTGGCGAGGCGGATCGGGGAGCGGCCGCGCACCTGGCTCGCGGGGATGGCGCGATAGGGGATGCCGGCATGCTCGGCGACGGCGCGCTCGGGCCCCTTCTCGGTGCCGTAGTACACCAGCTCCGTGCCCGGCACGGCGCGCAGGCGCTCGGCCACCGCGATCGCGGGGTAGGCGTGTCCGCCCGTGCCGCCGCCCGCCAGCGCGAACTTCATCGCGCACCGCCGATCGAGGGGCGCGGGGGCCGGCGGAAGCCCGGCAGCGCTCGCCCCTGCGGCCGTGTCGGCGCCTCGGAGGGGGCGCCCGCGGTGCGCGTGTAGCGCGTCACGGAGAGCAGCACGCCGATCGCGGCCATGGTCAGGATCAGCGACGTCCCGCCGTACGAGATCAGGGGCAGCGGGATGCCTGTGAGCGGCAGCAGGCGGGACACGCCGCCGACGTTGATCAGCAACTGGAACGCGAGCCACGACAGCACGCCCACCGCGAGCAGCGAGCCGAACTGATCATCGGCGTCGCGCACCGCCAGCCAGCCGCGGTAGAGGAGCACGAGGAAGAGCGCCATGATCACGAAGACGCCGATGTAGCCGAGCTCCTCGCCGATGATCGCGAGGATGCCGTCGGTGTGGGAGCCGGGGACGTAGAAGAACTTCTGGCGCGAGACGCCGAGCCCCAGCCCCCCGAAGCCGCCCGAACCGAACGCCACCAGCAGCTGCAGCGCGTGGAAGCCGACCCCTGACGGGTCGTCCTCGGCGGAGGTGAAGGCGGTGATGCGATCCATGCGGTAGCCGCCGCTCAGGATCAGCACGCCGAGCATCAGCAGACCGCTGGCGGCCAGCGCGAGCACGTGGATCAGGCGCGCTCCGGCGACGAAGAACAGCGTGCCGGTGATCGCGGCGATCACCAGCGCCGTCCCCAGGTCGGGCTCGAGGATGATGAGCGCGCCGACGATCCCGACCATGCCCACGAACGGCAGCACGCCCAGCGCGAGGTCGTGCAGCAGGTCGCCCTTCGCCGCCAGCCACGCCGACAGGTAGATCAGCACGGCGAGCTTCGCGAACTCGGACGGCTGGAGCGGCGGCAGCGGGCCGATGTTGATCCAGCGCGCCGCGCCGTTCGAGGAGTGCCCGATCCCCGGGACCAGGACGCCGGCCAGCCCGATCAGCGCGACCAGCATGATCAGCGGGCTCAGCCGCATCAGCATCCGGTAGTCGATGCGCATGCAGAGCACGAGCGCCACGGTCCCGATCGCCAGCGAGAGCGTCTGCTTCTTGATGAAGTAGTTGGCGTCCTTGAACTGCGCGGTGCCCAGCGCGTACGACGAGGAGTACACCGCGATCAGCCCGAAGACGCAGAGCACCACGACGGAGGTCAGCAGCAGGTAGTCCGGCGCGTGGGACGCGCCGCGGGCCGCCTGCGCGGGCCGGGGCGGGCTGCCGGCGGCGCGCGTCATCGCGAGGCCTCCAGGTCCCGCACAGCCTCGCGGAACGCGCGCCCGCGCGCCTCGAAGTTGCGGTATGCGTCGAACGAGGTGCCCGCGGGGGAAAAGAGCACCACATCCCCGGTACGGGCGAGGCGCGCGGCCTCCAGCACCGCCGCCGGCACGTCCGCGACCTGCCGCAGCGTGATGCGATCGCCGCCTTCGGCGGCGCGGATCGCGGAGGCATAGAGGTCGGACGCCTCGCCGAAGGTGATCACCGCGCGGCAGCGGCGCACGGCTTCCTCGCCCAGCGCGCGCGTCGGCAGGTTCTTGTCTCGCCCGCCGAGGAGCAGCACGAGCGGCTCGGTGAAGGCGCGCATCCCCGCCAGGGTTCGCTCCGGCGCGGTGGCGATGGAGTCGTTGATGTACTGGACGCCATCGATGGTGGCGACCGGCTCCAGCCGGTGCGCGACGCCGGTGAAGGCGCGCACCGCGCGCGCGGCGGCCTCCTCGGAGACGCCGAGGAGGCCCGCGACCGCGACGGCGGAGAGCACGTTCTCCACGTTGTGCTCGCCCCGGAGCATGATCTCGTCGCGGCGCATCACCGGGACGGCGGCGCCCGCGGTGACGCGCACGATGCGATCACCCTCGATCATGGCGCCCTCGCCGGGAATGCGCTGGCGGCGTGAGGTCGAGAGGACGTGTCCCGGGGCCTCCGCCATGAAGGCGCGGGCGACCTCGTCGTCGTAGTTGAAGACCGCGCGGTCCTCCGCGCGCTGGAAGCGGAAGATGCGCCGCTTGAGGTCGACGTAGTCCTCCCACGAGAAGCGATCGAGGTGGTTCGGCGTGACGTTGGTCACGCACGCGACCTCCGGACTGCGCGCCACGCGGGCGAGCTGCGTGTGCGACATCTCGACGACGACCTTCGTTTCGGCCGTGATCTCGGGGAGCAGGGAGAGCAACCCGATGCCGATGTTGCCGCCGACGGCGTGCGGGTCTCCCGACGCGTCGAGCATCGCGCCGACCAGCGCGGTGGTGGTCGTCTTGCCGGCCGATCCCGTGATGCCCGCGACGGGGGCCGGGCAGCGGTCGAGGAAGAGCTCCAGCATCGAAGAGACGGGGACGCCCTTCGCCTCGGCGGCGGTGAGCGCGGGGAGATCCGCCGGGACGCCCTGCGAGACGAAGACGGCGTCGGCCCCGGCGCAGTCCTCGACGCGGTTCGCGCCCAGGGAGAGGCGGGCGTCGCAGTCCTCGATGGCGGCGAGCTGGTCGACGAGCTGGTCGGGGGGACGGGCGTCGGACACGGTGACGTGAGCCCCCTCGGCCGTGAGGAAGCGCACGAGATCGATGCCCTCGATCCCCAGCCCCACCACCGTCACGCGCGCCTCCAACAGATTCTGCATATCTGTCATAGCGGGTAAGCCGTTGTTATCCACAGGGTATATCACACCGAGAGCGCCAACGCGATTCCCACCATCGCGCCAGCCATGCCGAACAGGTAGAGACGCATCACCACCTGCGGCTCGCTCCAGCCGAGCAGCTCCAGGTGGTGGTGCAGGGGGGTCTTGCGGAAGAGCCGGCGGCCGCCGGTGGTCTTGAAGTAGGCGATCTGGATCACGTCCGAGAGCGCCTCGGCCACGAACACCACGCCGATTACCGGCAGCAGCAGCCAGTGCCCGGTCATCAGCGCCACCGTCGCCAGCGCCGCGCCGAGGGGGAGCGCACCGGTGTCGCCCATGAACACCGCCGCCGGGTGGGCGTTGTACCACAGGAACCCGAGCAGGGCGCCGGTCACCGTGAACGAGAAGGCCGCGAGGAACGCCTGCCCCTGCAGGAACGCGATCACGGCGTACGCCCCGAATGCGAACGCCGCGGTCCCGCCCAGGAGCCCGTCCAGCCCGTCCGTGATGGACACGGCGCTCGTGGTGGAGAAGACGATCGCGAATGCGATCAACAGGTAGACCGGGCCGAGCTTGAACTGGCCCGCCCACGGGATGTTCACGCTCTGCGCGTCCAGCACCCAGTACATCGTGCCCGCGACAACGCAGCCGAGGACGGCGATCAGCGCGAACTTCAACCGCCACGTCAGCCCGCTGCGGTGCCCGCCCACCAGTGTCCCGAAGTCGTCCCACAGGCCGATGAGCGCGGTCACGATCACCACGGCGAGCGGCAGCAGCATCGACTCGTGCTCCAGCCGGGGCACGCCGTCGCGGAAGACCAGCAGGTTGGTCAGCAGCGTGACCAGGGCGACCGTCGCCCAGATGAACATGCCGCCCATCGTCGGGGTGCCCGCCTTCACGGAGTGCGTGGACGGCGCGTCCTCCGAGATCGACTTCCCCACCTTCTTCGCGCGCAGCCACGCGACCGTCGGGCGGCCGAGGAGCAGCGAGAGCAGGAACGCGGCGCCGCCGACGAGCAGGGCGTGGATCATCGCGCGCCTCCCTCGCCTGCCCCGCCGCGCGCGAGGTCGGCGACGACGGCCTCCAGGCCGAGGGCGTGCGATCCCTTCACCAGCACCACATCGCCCGGCCGGAGGTGGGCGCGCAGCGTGGCGACGGCCTCCTCGCGCGAACCGACGTGGACGGCCTGCGCGAGGCCTGCCGCGCGGGCGGCCGCGCCCAGCGCGCGCGCCTCGTCGCCGATGGTGACCAGGAGCGCGACGACCTCCGCCGCGCGCCGGCCGATACGCTCGTGCTCCATGCGCGAGACCTCGCCGAGCTCGCGCATGTCGCCCAGCAGGGCCACGTGGCGCCCCGCCATCTCCTCCAGCAGGTCGAGCGCGGCGAGGGTGGAGGCGGGCTGCGCGTTGTACGTGTCGTCCAGCACGGTGATGCCGCCCGGCATCTCGATCACGGTCAGGCGCAGTGGCACGTCCAGCGCCTCGATCGCCGCGGTCACCTCGTCGAAGGTCAGGCCGTCGGCGAGCGCCGTGGCGGCGGCGGCGAGGACGTTCGACAGCAGGTGGCGCCCGGGCAGCGGCACGCGCACCCGGCGCGACCGCCCCTGCGCGGCGAGCGTGAACTCGAAGCCCCGCGCGCCGCCCGAGGCGACGTCCGTGCCGCGCACGTCCGCGTCCTCGGACGTGCCGAACCACCAGACGCGCGCGGCCGTGTGCGGGGCCATCTCGCGCACCCGCGGATCGTCCGCGTTCAGGACGGCCGCGCCCTCCGCGGGGAGCGCCTCGATCAGCTCGCGCTTGGCCCGCGCGATCGTCTCCATCGACCCGGCACGCTCGAGGTGGGTGGGACCGACGTTGAGCACCACGCCGATGCGCGGACGCGTCCACCGGCAGAGCAGCGCGATCTCGCCGGTGGTGTACATCCCGTGCTCGATCACGGCGCGCTCGGTTTCCGGGCGCAGCTCCAGGAGGCAGAGGGGGACGCTGACCTCGTTGTTGTAGTTCAGCGGGTTGGCCTGTATGCGGTACTTCGCGGAGAGCACGGAGGCGACGATCGCCTTCGTCGTCGTCTTGCCGACGCTGCCGGTGATGCCGATCACCTGCGTGTCCGTGAGCGCCGCGCGCCACGCCGCGCCGAGGTGCTGGAGCGACGCGAGCGTGTCGTCCACCAGGAAGATCGCCGCCGCCGCGGTCCCCTCGACACCGTGGTTGAGGAGGCACCCCGTCGCGCCGGCGTGCACGGCGCCGGCGGCGAAGTCGTGGCCGTCCACGCGCTCGCCGGGGAGCGCCACGAACAGGTCACCGGGGTGCACCGCGCGCGAATCGATCGCCGCGCCGGTGAAGCGCGTCGAGTCCGGCGCGCGCCCCTCGCGTGAGCGCAGGCGACCGCCGAGGGCGGTCGTCACGAACGCGGCATCCAGGACGGGGGTGCTCACGGCCGTCCGGCCAGCCGGGGCAGGGTGGCGGGATTCGTCGGCGAGACGCGGAGGTAATCCATGAGCTGGGTCGCGATCTCGGAGAACACCGGCGCGGCCACCTGGCCGCCCAGGTTCAGGCCGCCACCGGGTTGATCGATCTTAATCAGCACCGAGACCTGCGGATCTTCGTACGGAATGAAGCCCACGAACGACGCGATCGTGGAGTCGAGGTCGTAGCCCGTGGGGATCGAGACGAGGGTCGTGCCGGTCTTCCCGGCGACGTGGTAGCCGGGCGTCTGCGCGCCGTGCGCCGGCATCCCGTCCACCACGTCGTTCATCAGCTTCAGCACCGTGGCGGCGGTCTGCGGCGAGATCACCTGCCGCACCTCCACCGGGCCGAACGTGCGAGAGGAGTTGCTGGTGACGACCTTCGAGACCACGTACGGGCGCATCAGCCGGCCCTGGTTCGCGATCGAGTTCACCGCGGTCAGCATCTGGATCGGTGTGACCGCGATGCCCTGGCCGTACGAGTTCGTCGCGAGGTCCACGGGGTACCACGAGGGGTCCGCGGGCGTGCGGAACTGCCCCTCGGCCTCGCCCGCGAGCCCGATGTGGGTCGCCTCGCCCAGGCCGAAGGCCTTCACATACTGGTAGAAGGTGTCGGGGCCGATCCTGTCGGAGAGCCACACCGCCCCGGTGTTGAGCGAGTTCTGCAGGAAGGAGCGCACGGTGGTGGTGCCGTGTGCGCTGTAGTCCCAGTTGCGGATGACGTATGCGCCGACCTTCACCGCGCCGGTGTCGTTGTACGTGCTCTCCGGCGTGACCAGGCCCCGCTCGATGGCCATCGCAGTGGTGAGGGTCTTCATGGTGGACCCCGGCTCGTAGAGGTCCGTGACCGCGCGGTTGCGCACCAGGTTGTCCAGTGTCTGGTCGTTGAGGTTGACCTTCGAGAGCTGCACCGCCGGACGCGAGGCCATGGCGAGCACGGCGCCCGTGCGCGGGTTCATGACGATGATCGAGCCGCTCTTCGCGCCGTACTTCGCCAGCGCGCTCTCCAGCGACTTCTCGATGATCGCCTGCATGAAGCGGTCGATGGTGAGCTGCACCTCGCCGCCCTCGACGGCGGGGCGCTCCGCGCGCTTGCTGAAGGCGATCGGCCGGCCCAGCGCGTCCCGCTCGGTGGTGACCCATCCGTCCTTGCCGCGCAACATGCCGTCGAAGTCCGCCTCGACGCCCCACAGCCCCTCGGCGTCGCGTCCCACGTACCCGATGAGCTGGCCCGCCAGGTCGCCCTCCGGGTACATGCGCACCGAGGAGCGGGTGAGGTGGATGCCCCACAGGTCCAGCTGGTCGAGCTTCAGGCCCTCGTCGTACGGCATGTTCCGCAGCACCAGCAGGTCACCGCTGTTCTGAGCGAAGCCGTCCTTCAGGAGCTGCGCGGCGTCGCGCTTGAGGAAGGAGGCGAGCCCGATCGCCGCCTCTTGCGCCTTTGCGTGGTCGCGCCACTGGAAGCGGTCGATGTACACGTCCCATGTGTCCACGGAGGTCGCCAGCGGATACCCGGTCGCATCGAGGATCGCCCCCCGCGACGCGGACACGGTGGTCGCGCCCTGCCGCGTGACCGCGGCCTCCTTCATGTAGGAGTCGTGGTCCAGCACCTGCACGCGGTAGAGGTGCACCAGGACGACACCAAACGAGGCGACCACGAAGGTCGCGAGCACCCAGTGCCGCCAGGTCAGGTGGTTGGAGTGGGACTTGTTCAATGATCCGTCCCTCCCCGTCGGTGGAGGCAACCCTTGTTCTCTGAGCGCGGGGCGTGTGGCCCGCGCGGCTAGTGCATGCCGGGAATCACCCCCAGCACGCGCTCCCACCAGGCGACGCCGGGTGGCGCCTCCCGCACCTGCGCCGGGACGTACCGCCGGGGCAACGGGACGATGGCCGGCGCGGGGACATCCTCCGAGACGCGCACCTTCTGCTGGGGCCGCGTCATGCCCAGCCGCCCCGTCGCCTCCTTCTGGATGCGATCGAGGTTGGACGAGGAGGCGATCTGCGATTCCAGCAGGCGGATGTCGGCATCCAGGTCCTGCTGCTCCTTCTCCAGGGCGCGCACCTCGTAGCCCGTGGCGGCGACCTGCGTGGTCTGCAGCACCTGGAACAGGCCGACCGCGCCCACCGCCAGCAGCGCGAAGGAGGCGAGCATCAGTCGCGAGACGCGGCGGCGCGCCACGCCCCAGCCCTCGGGCATGGGCCGTGCCACGGAGGGCCGCGGGTTGCGCCCGGGCGTGTGTGGCAGCACCGGGGTGGCGTGGGGCGGCGTGGGGTGCGGGATGGAGGCCATCACGCGGCCTCTCGCTGGGTCACGGACTCCGCGACGCGCAGTCGCGCGGAGCGGGCGCGGGGGTTGCGCGCCACCTCGTCATCTGTGGGACGCGCGACCCTGCGCGAAAGTTCGCGCAGCGTGGCGCGGTGGTCGCAGGTGCAGACTGGCTGCCGCGGTGGGCAGATGCAGTCGCGCGCGCGATCACGGAAGAAGGTCTTGACCGCGCGATCCTCCAGCGAGTGGAAGGAGATGACGGCGATGCGCCCGCCGGGACCGAGCAGCGTCTCGGCGTCCACCAGCGCGCGCTCGATCTGCTCGATCTCGCCGTTGACCGCGATGCGGAGCGCCTGGAACGTGCGCGTGGCGGGGTGAATGCGATCGCCCGGGGATCGGCGCGAGACCCCCTCGACGAGGTGGGCGAGCGCGCCCGTGGTGTGCAGGGGGCGGCGAGCGACGATGGCGCGGGCGATGCGGCGGGAGTTGCGCTCCTCGCCGTACTCCCAGATCAGCGCCGCGAGGCGGGCCTCGTCGTACGTGTTCACGATGTCCGCTGCGGTCATGCCGAGGTCGGGGTCCATGCGCATGTCCAGCGCCTCGTCGCGCTGGAACGAGAACCCGCGCCCGGGCATATCGAGTTGCATCGACGACACGCCGAGGTCGAACAGGATGCCGTCGACGGGGCGGAAGCCGTGCGCGTCGCAGATCTGCGCGATGTCGGCGAAGGCACCGCGCGCCACGATCACGGCGTCGCCGAAGGGCGCGAGGCGCTCGGCAGCGACGGCGAGGGCGGCGGGGTCACGGTCGATGCCGAGGAGCCGCCCACCGGGCTGCGCCGCCGCGATGATCGCCCCGGCGTGCCCGCCGAGGCCGAGCGTCGCGTCGACATAACGGCCGCCGGGGCGCACGGCGAGCCCCTCCACGATCTCGCGGAGCATGACCGGCTCGTGCTGGGGAGCAGCCGTCATTCGTCGCCCCCGTCGGCGCCGCTGTCGGCGTCGAGTTGCGCGCGTTCCTGTGCCCAACGGTCAGGATGCCACAATTCCAGGTAATCGCCACAGCCGATTACCAATACTTTACCCACAAGTCCGGCCTCTTCGCGGATCTGGGCGGGGGCCAGGATGCGGCCCTGGCGGTCCAGCTCGACGCTGTAGGCGTCCGGGAGGAAGGCGCGGCGGATGCGGCGCCCGGCACTGCGCCGGTTGCCGTTCTCGCTGCCCAGGCGGCGTTGCACTTCTTCGTCGAAGGTGGCCTGCGTGTAGAGCTCGGCGCAGCCTTCAGGGCCGCGGCGCAGGACTCCCCCATCGACGAACGCGGTCCGGTAGCGGGCGGGGATTGCTATCCGGCCGCGTTCGTCGAGGGAATGTTCGAAGGTACCGAAGAAGAACACCCCGGCCACCCTCGAATTCGGTTGGGGATGGGCAGTTCTCCCATTTCCCCCCACAACACCCCGCACTCTACCATCGGGCTGCCAGCCCTGCAACACCCGCCCCCGGGAAATTCTGTCGCGCTAGGATCGGATCGCCCGGCGGTTCGCCCGGGTATACGGAGGAATGACATGACCCACCGCGCGGCTGTGCTCACCGTGAGCGACCTGGGCTCCCGGGGGGAGCGCGAGGACACCGCCGGACCCGCCGTCGCGGAGATGCTGGCGGGCATCGGTTTCGAGGTCGGCGAGCGGGCCATGCTGCCGGACGACCACGGCCAGGTGCAGGAGCGCCTGATCCGCTGGTCGGAGGAGGGGTACAGCCTCATCGTCACCGCGGGGGGCACCGGGCTCTCGCCGCGCGATCACACGCCGGAGGCGACCCTGCGGGCGATCGACTTCCGCGTGCCCGGGATGGAGGAGGCGATGCGGGCGGCCAGCGCAGCCGTCGTGCCGACCGCGATGCTGTCGCGCGCGGTCGTCGGCGTGCGCGGGCGGACGCTGATCGTGAACCTGCCGGGGAGCGAGCGCGCCGCGCGCGAGAACCTGCGCGTCGTGCTCCCCGTGCTGGCGCACGCCTGTGACTCGCTGCAGGGCGTGACCACCGAGGTGGCCGCTCTCCACGAGCACCTCCAGGACGAGCAGCCGAAGGCAGAGGCGTGACCCCCGTCTCCTCGGTGCGATTCGATGTGCTGACGATCTTCCCGGCGATGTTCCAGAGCCCGCTGGAGCAGTCGATCCTCGCGCGGGCGCTTGCGGCGAGGCTGATCGAGGTCCAGACGCACGATCTGCGCCAGTGGACGCACGACCGCCACCGCACCGTGGACGATTACCCCTTCGGCGGCGGCGCCGGGATGGTGATGAAGCCGGAGCCGATCTTCGAGGCGATCGAGGCGATCCAGGCCCTGGCGCCGCAGCCGGCCACCGTGGTGCTGATGTCGCCGCTGGGCCGACCGCTGACGCGTGCGCTGGTCGATGAGCTGGCCGAGCACCCGCGCATGCTCATCCTCTGCGGCCGCTACGAGGGCATCGACGAGCGCGTCCGCGAGCACGCCGTGGACATCGAGGTGTCGATCGGCGACTTCGTGGTGTCGGGCGGGGAGCTGCCCGCGATGCTGCTGATCGACGCGGTCGCCCGCCGGGTTCCCGGGGTGCTGGGCTCCGAGGCCTCGCTGTCCGAGGAGTCGTTCGACGACGGACTGCTGGAGTACCCGCAGTACACGCGGCCGCCGGAGTTCCGGGGGTGGGAGGTGCCGCCGGTGCTCCTCTCCGGCCACCACGCGGAGGTGGATCGGTGGCGCCGCCGCCAGCGCCTGCTGCGCACGCGAGATTTGCGGCCGGACCTCCTCGAACGCGCCGAGATCACCCCTGCGGAACGCCGCTGGCTGGACGAGCAGCCGTAGGGCTGCGCCGTCGCTCCCGGAGGCGCGCATCGCGCTTCGGACACGGGCGTACTCTGGGATCTCTGAGAGCGGGGCGCCCGAGGCGGCGCCGCAACGGGAAGCGAAGTACCCGTGAGCACCGTGAGCGTTCGCTACATCGTCCACGACGTGGATGC
>Ga0172380_10005074_pt1 | contig 16295 bp, 13 predicted proteins | sample Leawe162metaG_FD_119747 | JGI IMG/M metagenome (GOLD analysis project Ga0172380, IMG submission 119747) | Leachate microbial communities from a municipal landfill in Southern Ontario, Canada - Leachate well 162 metaG | ecosystem: Engineered > Solid waste > Landfill > Unclassified | place...
ACCGTGCGCGATCTGCAGCACTATCTCAGCCCGGAATCTGAACATTTGCTCGACTGGTTCCACATCACCATGCGTATAACGGTGATGGGGCAGATGGTCAAGGGAATGATGGCCGAGCTGAAGCCAGACAACAAAAACCCGGAGTCGGCAACCGTGCTGGCCGACATGGAGAAGCACCTGGAAAGCCTCAAATGGAATCTCTGGCACGGCAATGTTCCGCACGCTCTGCAACGGATTGATGACCTGGATAACGATCTGGAGATGTTGGAAGAGAACCCGGCCAACAAGAAGAAAATGCTCAAGGCGGTGAAGGAATTCCACAGCTATATTTGGGCCAACCAATCGTTCATCCCGAACTACGGCGACCGCTACCGGCACGACGGTAAGCGATCAGCCAACGACGTTATTGCCGGCGAACTGATTGAGGGGGTGGATCACGCCGTCGTGGCAAAGTGCCAGGGCAGAAGAGCCTCGTAATCGTCGGCACTGCTGGCGAGCGGTAGCGCCTTGAACAAGGCGACGAGATATTGGTAAGGATTGACACCGTTCGCCTTGCAGGTCTCAATGAGCGAATAAAGGTTCGCACTGGCTTGCGCACCACCAACCGTGTCTGCGAATAACCAGTTGCGGCGCCCAATTACAAAGGGACGGATTGCGTTCTCGAGAATATTGTTGTAAAGCATCGTCAACTACAGTTGATCCGCATGATCATAGTGGTTGGTTCAGTATAACTCACCCTTTCCATCCGCTGCGCGGCGAGCGCTACGAACTTGTCGCTCGCCGTACGTCATGGAGTTCGGATCGCGTGGTCTATTTTGATCACAGCGGTACGCAGCGCTCCTTTGCGACAAACCTGACAGATGTGCTGCCTCTCGATGCATTCGTTGTGGCATCAGCGGGCCGTGCGATGTTCCGCGTGGCAGATCTTCTGGAGCTGAGGGAATTGCTGGATTCTATTTTGGCGAAGTACAAGGAGGTCGGACATGTGTAAAGTGTACTTCGCCGCATGTGTAACAATAAATACGCCGTTAAATGGCGGAGGAGAAGGGACGTTTCCCGCACTGTATCGCGCCAGCGGCGGTGTTAGTCGTGATATCTTCGTCATTTATAGAATTGAGTTGCTATTGACAGCGGCCTTACAGCGGCGTATATATCGTTACATCGTACAGAACGGAGTGCGCGATGTCCAAGCCCCGCAAGGCCGACGCCAAGACAACGGAACTGAACCAAAGTGGGACCCTCAACCCCCACCCGGAGGCCGTCGTCGATCCTCTCTTTCAGAACAATCCTTTCTTCGATGCGCGAGACCTACTACAAGCCCGCTACGAGATGCTGCGCAGGCATCGTGTCGACGGCCAGTCGATCGTGGAGACCACCCTCGCCTTCGGGGTATCACGCCCCACCTTCTATCACGCCCAGACCGCATTTGCCGAGCAGGGTCTGGCTGGGCTGCTGCCGCAGCAGCGTGGCCCCAAGGGACGCCACAAGCTATCCCCGGAGGTCCTTCAGTATGTACAGGCGTTGAAGGCGGCTAAATGAGCCCATCCCCTCGAAAAGGTAAAACGAGCGCTCTTTCCGACACCCCAGATGGACGCTCTACGGCCGTACCGCGAACGCGTCGCCCATCTGTCGAGCCCGTTTGACCTCGTCGGTGTGCAGATAGATGGACGTGGTGGCCACAGATGCATGCCGCAGGTTGTCCCGTACAGTCGTAAGCTCCGCACCGCGTGCCAGTGCATGAGTGGCATGGGTATGCCTCATCCAATGCGGGCTGGCCCTGCGAAGCTTTTCTGCTGTAGCGGGTGAATCTTTCTCGATCGCGGTCGCCACGGTAGAGAAGAAACGTTTCATCAAGCTCCAAACCCTGGTAGCGGTGATGCCGGATTTGCTGTCTGGATCACCCAAATCAGCGATCAATGTGGTGGTTGGGTTCCAACGTGCTGGCGTGATAGGGAGGCCGCGTTGCATGAGCGAATGATCCAGAGCGGAGCACGCCAGCGGCGGCAGCGCCACTTTGCCAGGCTTGCTGCCTTTGCCGACCAGCTTCAGCCAGTGATCACCATGCGAATCGGTTTCAATCTGTCCTAGTGTGGATCCGACCAATTCACTGACCCGTAGCCCAGTGGCGTAAGCAAAATCCAGCACAAACCGCAAACGCTGGGCGGCTGGCACTTGCCAACCATAGGACCACTCCAGTCCGTCGGCAACTGCGCGAATGATGGACCATTCCCCTTCAGTAAACACCCGCCCCGTGTCCATCGGCGCCGCGTGCGAGGCGCCGCGCACCTTGATCCCCGAAAACGGGTTGGCCAGCACATAGCGTTGTTCAATTAGCCAGCGGAACATGGCGCCAATCACTGCCAGGGCGTAAGCAACTGATCGCGGCGACAGGCCACCGACAAATGGTTTCCAATCCGGCGATGTTCTGGCTTGTTGAGGTCCTATCCATCGCCTGGCTGGCGTCGGGCGCCGAAGAAATGCCCGGTAGGCAATGGCATCCTCTGTATTCAGGGAGGACAGGGGCTTGCCACGCTCGACGATGGCCCATAGGATCAGGCGTTCTGCTTCTTTGCGATAGGCGCGCTGGGTGGCGATCGATTCGTGAAGTGTCAGCCAGGCTTGGACCGCCTCGTAATCATTGCGAGCACTCAACGTGCAACTGGCGGGAGGTGCCCGATAGCTTCCATGCGAGCCGTCGACATCATCTGGCAGCACCAGTCGTTCCCACGGTGCCACGTCCTGCTGTGCGTTGCGAACAATCAAGGCGCGAGCGCACTCCACGAGCTGCGGATGCTTGGCAAAGAAGGCTTCGACCTGCTTGGCGCCGCTCACACCCAGACGAGGAATGACTGTCCACCAGCGCCGCCGGCGTGGAATGCGAACGGTTAAGTCGGCCAGGGTCTCGATGCCATGGGCGTTTAGCGCTCGCACCGAACGCTTCGAGAGCCAGAGGCTGATGTCGTCCGTGATCTGGGGTACCGGCAGGGGAATGAAGCGCAACTTTTCGAGGGCGGCAAGCGCCGCCCGGGCGTGCTGGGAGCGATCAGACTCGGCATGCGTCAAGGCGGCGGCCAGATCCCTGCGGTTGCGCTGACTGGCATACGCCGCCAACCTTCGCCGGAGTCGCCCCAGCAACCCGCGTGAAGACTGGCCGTCAAGACGCTGATCGCTCAGATAACGCTCAATAGCCGCCCGTGCTGAAAGTCCCGAGTACCAGGCTCGCAGCGCAGCAAATTCGGCGGCGTCAGGGAGTCCCTCGTGTTCACGGACGTTCGCTTTGGCCAAAGCAGGTACTGAGCACTTTTGCATTTTGCCAGTTTATACGTAATATCGTCCTACTGCGATAATAACACTTATCACCATTGTATCCATTATGACATCTTATTTTAGCTGGATTTTGACTGCCGCCGTTCACAAAGTACCTGTGAGATGGCAGGCAAGGCCAACTTCCTGCATTACTGTAACTGTGTAGTACCCCACTTCATCCTCATTTCACTTTCACGAGCTCAGCAGTATGACTGCGCCTGCCATTGGAGACGACCGCATTGTCAAGCACAAAAATACAGGCCTCAAGGCGCCTTTCCATTCTCTCCACCGAGGAGATTTACAGCCTGTATGGCTTGCCGCACTTCACTGAAGGTGAGCGACATATCCATTTTGCTTTGAGCCCCGAAGAGCGAGAGACCATCGACGCCGCGCGCACCATCACGGCGGGTGTCCATCTGGTACTGCAACTGGGTTACTTCAAAGCCAAGGCACAGTTTTTCGTTGTCAGCCTTGACTACGTTCGGCCTGACATAAACCATATTCTGACTCGCTATTACCCTGGCAGGTTGATGGCCGAGGTGGGCGCTTTGTCGAAGCCCACCCGGCTGACCCAGCAAAAAATCATCCTTGGGCTTTTAGCCTATCGCCTGTGTGGTGGCGCTGAGAAGCAGGCGTTGATTGCCTTTGCACAACGGGCGGCGATGCTGTCGACCCAGCCCAAATTCATTTTGCGTGAAGTGTTGGAGCATCTGTCGAACCAGTGCACGGTCGCGCCGGGGTACACGTTTTTGCAGGATCTGGTGAGCCAGGCTGTCACCGATGAGCGCAAGCGTGTCATCAGAAAACTGGATGCCTCACTGCCCGCCAACCTCCAGCAATCGCTCAATGCCCTGCTGCAGGCGGACGATAAAATCCATCTGATCAACGTCCTGAAACACGAGGCCAATGATTTCAGCAACAAGGAATTGCGCCAGGAGGTGGATCGCCGCAAACAGTTAGCCCCATTGCATTCCTTCGCCCAAACATTTTTGACTGATGCCACCTTGTCCAGTGAAAGCATCAAGTATTACGCCGGACTGGTCCAGTTCTACACTGTCTACAAGCTACGCCGCATGGATGCATCCACGGCACGCTTGTATCTATTGTGCTTTGCCTTCCACCGGTTCCGGCAAATCAACGACAACCTGATTGAAGCGTTCATTCACCTGGTCGGTCAATTCGATAAGCAAGCCAAACTGGCGGCAAAGGTGGCCATGCAGCAGGCATCAGAAGAGGCCAACAGCAATTTGAAGGCGGCCGGCGAGGTGCTGGGCCTCTTTGTGGATGAGTCAATCGCGAGTGATTGCCCGTTTTCGACAGTTAAAGAGCGTGCATTCTGCTTGCTCGAGCCGTCGGCTTTTCCGTCAGTGTCCAATTACCTGCGAAACGTTGTCTTTGACAAGCTCGACTATGAGTGGAACTACTTCACCAAGCTGTCGGCAACCATCAAACGCAACTTGCGGCACCTCTTTTGTGACATCGATTTTGCGGGTCGGTTGGAGGATGCCCCGCTGGTCCGAGCAATCTCAGTGATGCAAACCCTGCTGCGTCAGAACAAGTCGCTGCGCCAGGCAGATTCCGCGAAGTTCCCCGAGGCCGTTATTCCTCTGGTTCTCAAAAAACACCTGTATGTAGAATCCATTGAGGACGGGGAAAAGCACAAAGCTCTGGACGTTGATCGCTACGAGTTTCTTGTCTACCGACTGTTGCGCAACGCACTGGAGTCCGGGGACTTGTATGTCAATCACAGCAATGAATTTCGCCAGTTTGAAGATGACCTGATCAACGATGTCCGCTGGAGCCACAAAGACGCTGTCCTTGCTGAAATCGGACAGCCCATTTTGCAGTCACCTATTGCAGAAACCTTGACCGCGTTGCGCACGAAGCTCGAAGACCGGTTGGTCGAGGTCAATCAGCGCGTGTCCGCCTGCGTCAATGCGTATATCAAAGTCGTCGGCCAAGGAGAGAAAAAACGCTGGTCATTGATCTACCCAACGGCTCCGGAAACCGGCAACGGTCCGTTTTATAGCCAGTTGCCGGGAATTGGCATTGCCGATCTGCTGCGCTTTGTGAATGGGGAGACGAATTTCCTGGACGACTTTAAACATGTGCTAGATCGCGGTGTCAAGCATGCGCCGGACCCGCGCGAAATCCTGGCCTGCGTGGTGGCGTTCGGCACCAACATGGGTATAGGTAAGATGGCCGAGGTCTCGGGCATGAGCCATGCCGCGCTGATTACCACAGCACGCAATTACTTGAGGCCAGAAACCGTGCACGCCGCCAATGACGCCATCAGCAATGCAACGTCCGCGCTGTCGGCCTTCAATCTCTTCAACATCCGCGAAGAATTGCACTCGAGCAGCGATGGCCAACGGTTCGAGACCCAGATCAACACCTTCAATTCGCGGTATTCCCCCAAGTATTTCGGCTGGGACAAGGGGGTAAGTGCCTGTACTGTGGTTGCCAACCACGTGCCCATCAACGCCAAGATCATCGGCACCCATGAGCACGAAAGCCATTTTGTGTTCGATCTGCTGTACAACAACACGTCAGACATCAAGCCCACGCGCCACTCGACCGATACGCATGGTACCAACCAGGTCAATTTCTGGATCCTGCATGCCTTCGGCTACAGTTTTGCGCCGCGCTACAAGACGCTGCAAAAGAAAACCGCGTCTCTGGTGGGATTCAACCTGCCAAGCCAGTACCCGACTGAAATGCTGATCCGGCCGGCCAACAAGGTCAACGAGGATCTGATTATCAGCGAATGGCCCAATATTCAGCGCATCATGGCGTCCCTCGCGCAAAAGGACACGACCCAGACCACCATTGTGCGCAAACTCAGCAGCTACGCCCGACAGAACAATACCAAAAAGGCACTGTGGGAGTTGGACAACATTTGTCGCACCATCTACATTCTGGACTTCATTGACGATGTGGAACTACGCCAGAGTGTGCAAAAGGCGCTCAACCGCGGTGAGGCCTATCACCGGTTCCGCCGGGCGGTGGCCTTTATCAATGGCGGGAAGTTCAAGGTCCAAACGGCAACCGAGCAGCAGGTCTGGAATGATTGCGCACGGCTGATTGCCAACGCTGTCATTTACTACAACACGGCGCTACTGTCGAAAGTGTACGAACAGAAGGTGGCGGCCGGGGATCTGGACGCCATCGCATTCATCCAGGGGATGTCGCCGGTGGCTTGGCAGCACGTGAACATGTTCGGGTCGTTCGAGTTCAGCGACGAAGATCCGGACATTGACATGGAAGAGTTGGCGGCCAGATATGCTGACTCAGTGTTCTGGGGAAATGCCACGCAACCTGGGCAGGGGGAGCTTTTCGATTGAAAGTCACCCGGCCCTCAGGGCGTGATGCCGCTTCATGCAGCGCATCATGCTATTGGGGTATTATGGAAAGGTCGCAGATCGGCCATGAAGAGACCCTGGGAAAGCGCAAAAAATGGACTGCGGAATGACCGGTCTCGCCTACCGAAGCTGACCTTTGGCGCGATTGCCTCTAGCCCCGCCATTCGGCCTCTGCCGACGTCGCGATTTAGCGCAGCGGCCATTTCTCTGGTTAGCGAAATCGGCATAGCTGCCAGTCGAAGTGACTTGCAATTCTCGGTTCAGCTCTTGCTTGCCCATGGCATATCCCAGCAATAACCGGCCCGTCAGCAATTTGGCGCGAGCGGCAGCAGTAGGGGTTCCGTTTCAACTGATGAGCGCATCACAACCGTGAGATCAGCTTCAAGTACTTCGCAAATCTCAAGCGCACCGAGAGATCGATTTCGAGGTGACAGATCCGTCTGTCGTGGTTGGCGCGACGCTTGTGAACCAATCCCAGATCAACAAGCCTCCGCAGATGCCGGCGGACGGTCGCAGGCGCACCAACTTTCACCAAAAGCAACCCTTTGATCGTGGCTGTTTTCCAGCATAGTAGTGACAGGCTCATTTGGCGAGCCTGCGGAGTGAGAGACTGGTCTCGTGGCGCAAACGAGCGCAAGCCAGGAGACCGAGATGAGGAATCGAGAATTGACTGCACTGAGGAAGCGGTTGAGTAATCTGACGCGGTTGCAGCGTCGGCAAGTGGTGGCCGACCTTGAAGCGGCGGAGCACAAGGTGGCTTCGGTCGAAGTGATCGAGGACCAGTCGCCGGCGCGGCCAAACTGCCCGCATTGCGGCAGCGCCCAGGTAGTCAGAAACGGCACCGCCGACGACCTGCAGCGCTTCAAGTGCCGCGGGTGCAACAAGACGTTTAACGTCCTGACGGGCACGCCGCTGGCTCGGCTGCACATGCGTGGCAAGTGGATGGGCCAAGCCGAAGTCTTGCGCGATGGTCTGACGATCCGCCAAGCCGCACAGCGTTTGGACGTCAATCCCAAGACCGCCTTCCTTTGGCGCCACCGATTTCTCGCCGTGCCCAAGACTGTGCAGGCGCAGTTGCTTTCCGGCATCGCCGAGGCAGACGAGTCCTATTTCCTCAAGTCCTGCAAGGGCCAACGCAAGGGGCTCGGCCGGGCTCCACGCAAACGCGGTGGGAAAGCCACAAGGCGTGGGATATCCAGTGAGCAGGTTCCCGTGTTGATTGCCCGGGACCGCGCCGGCGCGACCGCCAACTTCGTGCTTGAGGCAACAACTGCCAAGGACATTGGTGCCGCACTTCGGCCGATTCTGCCGGACGATACCGTACTCGTCACCGATGGCAGCACCGCACTGGCCGCCGTCGCACGCAGCCTTGGCGTCGAGCATCATGCGGTAAATATCTCCGCTGGCATTCGCGTCAATGGCGCTTGGCACGTCCAGAACGTCAATGCCTTTGTCTCCCGTCTGCGCGGCTGGCTGCGCCGATTCAAAGGCGTAGCGACCCGCTACCTCGAAAATTACCTCGGCTGGTTTCGCGCTCTTGACCGGTCGCCCGGGTTTCATCCCGATCCCGCATCGCTGCTCGCGTTGGCGGTCAGGGCATGAGCGCATCATCAGCCAACTGGAAAACAGCCTTGATCGTCAGCGGGCGCCCTTGTTCCTGACAATAGCCGATCTCGACGATAATCTTGCTATCAAGATGGGATTGAAGGCAGGGAAAGTGCTTTTGGTTGAATGCCTGAAGTCTTCGAAGTTGTTGAAACATGGTCGTCATTAGACGCGCAATTGCCCGGGCATTACGATAAACAGCAGATCATACTGATCATATTTTGTCAGTCATAGATGATGAGCATCCATGTACTTAGAGGTACAACTGTTTGACTCGTTCAATAATTGCGATCATAGTGAGCACTATAAGAAAAGTTGACAATTGGGTAATATATTTTGCGGTTCGCATGCGAATACGCCGGGCGTTGCATAACGATGGCGGGAATTCGGCACAGCGCTCGTTGATTGGTGGGAGCGCTGCCCCAAAATCCCGGCGCGTCTATTAACCAGACCCACGCTAGGGCTCGTTCGCACCCCATTCTGGAACAGGCTATGGCGTCTGTTGGACAAATCTTGGAAACTTTCTGGCGAAAGCATTCACGCGCGAACTCCGCAATCGGTTTGTCCTGCCTCGCCCTGATTGGGATCGTATGGGCGGCAGCAATTGAGCGCGCAAGGTTCGAGCGGGAAAACACCATCGCCGAGACCGCGAGGCAGAATTCCAATCTCGCCATCGCCTTCGAAGAACAGACGATCAGAACCCTCAAGGGCGTCGACCAGGCCGTATTGTTTGTCAAGCATCAGTACGATGAGCATGGCCTAAAGCTGAACATTGGCAGGATGATAGGCGACGGAACGCTCGACGCCAGCCTCTTCAACTATATTGGCATAACCGATGAACGCGGCAACGTGGTGCTTGGCAGCGATGAATTCAAGCCCACCAATCTGGCAGACCGAGAGTCCTTCAAGGTTCACCAGCAGAATAACGATAATGAAATGTTCATCGGCAAACTGAACCTGGGTCGCATAACCCACAAATGGGCGATGCCGATGTCGCGCCGCATCAACAAGCGGGACGGCTCGTTTGGGGGAATAGTCTATGCATCGGTGGATCCGGAGTATTTCACTAGGTTCTACTTGAAGGCTGACCTGGGCGAGCAAGGTATGGTCGCGCTGACTGGATTGGACGGTATCGTGCGCGCGAGGCGAACCGGGCAAAAGAGCAGTTTCGGAGAGGACATAAACGGCACCCGATTATTTGTGGAACAGGCCAAGAGTCGCAACGGCAGCTTTCTCGGCGAAGGCAAATTGGATGGCTTGGCGCGCTTAGTAAGTTTTCGGACGCTGACGCAATATCCATTGATCGTTGTGGTTGGGACCTCGGAGGCTGAGACCCTGGCTTCATTCCACGAGCGTGAACGCACCTATTACATAAGCGCCGGGCTTGCCAGCACAATGATCGTCATCATTGCGGCTTTCATGAAGGCGATGTGGTCGCGACGAAAGCAGGTTTTGGTTTCACTCGCCGAGAGCGAGGCGCGCTACCGCGGGCTACTGGAGACGGCGCCGGATGCGGTCGTGGTGGTCGATAGCGCCGGCCTTATCCAAGTGGTGAACGCCGAAACGGAGCGCATGTTCGGCTACAGGCGCGACGAGCTCCTCGGCAAACAGGTTGGGATGCTCGTGCCGGAGCGTTTTCGGGAAAGCCACCCACGGAATATCGCACATTACAAGATGCAGCCGAGCGTGCGGTCCATGGGCGGCGGAGCCGAGTTGTGGGCGCTTCGAAAGGATGGCAGCGAGTTTTCGATCGAGATCAGTCTGAGCCCCCTGCGCACCGGACAGGGACTGTCTATCACAAGCGTGATCCGCGATGTCACCGAGCGCAAACGCTTGGAACACGCGGCCCTCGAGCAGTTTACGTTGGCAGAGACAATCTTTAACCATAGCGTCAGTTGCCTCGTTGTCCTCGATCGGAATTTCAATTACCTCCGGGTCAACGATGCGTATGCCCGGGCATGCCGGCGGGACATTGGCGAGTTCGCCGGGCGCAACCGTTTTGACATGTTTCCTTCCGACGCGAATGCGATTTTCGAGGAAGTCGTCCTCAGCAGGAAACCGTTCGAAACCTTCGCGCGGGCGTTCGTCTTTCCGGACCAGCCCGAACGCGGAATGACTTACTGGGACTGGACGCTGGTCCCCATTCTCAACGAGCAAGGTGAAGTGGAATACCTGGTCTACTCACTCAACGAAGTCACCGAACGCAAACGGGCACTAGAAGTGCTTGAACAATCCCTGCAGCGGGTGCAGGCGCTTTCCGAACGCGTGATGAAGATTCAGCACGAGGAGCGCGACCGCATTGCGCGCGAGTTGCATGACGAACTGGGCCAAACGCTGACGGCATTGAAGGTGAACCTGCAGATGCTGGAGCCGCATTGCGCTGACGGCGAGGCCGAGGGCTATCTGACGGAGGCGCTCATGATCACGGGGCGGGCGCTCGATCAGGTGCGCGGCATGATGCTCGATTTGCGCCCGCCGGGTCTCGATGATCTCGGGTTGGCGGTGGTGCTGGAGTCACATCTTGCGAAGCAGGCTGCGACGGCCGGGTGGGACGCACAGTTCGAGACTACCCTGCCTGGACGATTGCGTCCGGAGTTGGAGATAGCCTGCTTCCGCGTGGCCCAGGAAGCGCTGACCAACGTGATGCGACATGCGCATGCGAAACAGGTTTGGGTGACGCTCGGGCTGAACGGGGGCGAGGTGCAGTTGAGCGTGCGGGACGACGGAAAAGGTTTGGATATCGCTGTAATCTCCAATATCTCGCAAACAGGGGGCTTTGGGTTGATCGGCATGCAGGAGCGAATGAGGCAGATGGGTGGACGGCTGTTGATTAATTCTGCTCCCGGGCGAGGCACGGAGGTGCGTGCCAACTTTCCTTTCGAGCCTGCCGGCGGCCCAGAAGCGGATGCCAATGCCTCAACTCACGCATGAACACGGCTGCGATACGCGTCCTGCTTGCCGACGACCATACGCTGGTCCGCAACGGGATTCGCGCGCTTCTCGAAAAAATCCAGGGCGTGCAGGTTGTCGCCGAAGCGGCCGACGGACGGGAGGCACTGGAGCTGATCGAGGCGAAGCGGCCCGATGTGGCGCTGATGGATATCAACATGCCAGGGCTCAACGGCATCGAGACAACCGCCGACATCAAAAGGCGCTTCCCGGAGACGCGAGTCTTGATTCTTTCGGTGCACTCGGCAGGGGACTTCGTGTCGCAAGCGCTGCGGGCCGGCGCATCGGGTTATCTCCCCAAGGATGCGACGCCCATGGAGCTGGAGTTCGCCCTGCGAGCCGTGGTAAGTGGCGAAACCTACCTCAGCCCAAGGGTATCTGGGGATCTGGTCGATCGATTTGTCCGCTCGGCGGGTGTTGGGCAAAGTCCGCTGGAACTTCTTACGCGGCGCCAGCGGGAAATCTTGCAACTGATCGCCGAGGGCCATAGCACCAAGCAGATCGCGTTGCGGCTGAACGTCAGCGTCAAGACGGTGGAAGGGCACCGGGCCCTGCTGATGGAACGTCTGGGCATTCACGATATCGCCGGCTTGACGCTTTTCGCGGCCCGTGCCGGTCTGGTGGAGCGGGGTAGATAGTCCCACTCCGCACTCTTACTCCTCGATAGCACGCTTCTGCGATGGAAGTAGCGGCCCCCGCCGTTGGCAGGGACCGCACGCTCCGCCTGGCTGCCATCCAAGGCATTTAGCAGGTCGGTTTCAAGGTTTTCCCTCGTATACACGGACCGTTCTTGCGCCGATCATTCCCGCAACTGGGTGTGAGCGGTCGCCCCGTGCCGGAGTCGGGGCATGGTCGCCTCTCCCACCCGTCGTATTCCCTTGACCGCAACGCAGGAATTCAGGCGTGAAAGCAATGAAACCCAAGCGAGTTCTGCTGGTGGACGACAACGAGGATTGGCTGAAAGCCGCAAAGCGCTTCTTGCGCGCTGTGCCCGGGCTCGAACTGGTGGGGGAGGCGACATCCGGAGAGCAGGCGCTCGAACTGACCGCCGCGCTGCATCCGGACCTCGTTCTGATGGATTTCGCAATGCCTGGAATGAACGGGCCCGCGGCAATGCACCGGATCAAACAGCAGTCCAACGCGCCGAAAGTGATCATTCTAACGCTGCATAGCCATTCTGCATTCCGCGCACTGGCCAACGAAGCAGGTGCGGACGGCTTCCTGCAGAAGGAGGATATGGTTGTTGAACTGCCGCGGCTGATTGCCTCGCTATTTCCGACTAGCACGTCGCCGGGTGAAGAGCTGGCTGGCTTGGGTTGACTCGACGATGCCTTTACTACCCAAACATCTGTTCATATTCACCGTTCGTGAACGGCGCTATGCAGCGTACCTTCGCTGCCGGGACGCGCGCCTACCTGGGCAGGGCAATCTGACCACCGACCGCATTCCGGCGGTGGCAGCGGCAATCGGCGCTCCGCCGGCGACGGAGAGGGCAACTTCGTAATGGAAACCTCGGCTTCCCTGATCCGATTGCTCCTGTTGACGGTTGACGGGCAGACCTACGCGCTGCATTTGGAAGTGGTGGATCGCGTCCTGCGCATGGTCGAAGTCACGCCGCTGCCGGGGGCCCCGTATGCCGTCGAAGGCGTCATCAACATTCAGGGCGAAGTGGTCACTATCGTGAGCATCCGCAGGCGCCTCGGTCTCGCTCAGCAAGCCGTCGCGGTATCCGACAGCCTGGTTGTAGCGCGTGCCTGCGGCAGACGACTCGCCATCATCGCGGAGTCCGTATTGGGCGTAGTGGAGCGTCCGGCCGACGCCGTCGTGAGCACCGGCGTCCTCGCCCGGGGTCCCCAACACATCGAGGGTGTGCTCAAGACGAGCGATGGCCTGGTTCTGATCCACGACCTGGATCGGTTCTTCTCACCGGAGGAAGAGCTGTCTCTGGATTTGGCGCTCGAGAGGAGCTGACGGATGCCTATCGAACTGCCGATCGTCTTGCCCGATTCGCTGCTGTCGCGGCTGAGCGATTTCCTCGCATCGCAGATGGGGCTCCATTTCCCGAGAGAGCGCTGGCGCGACCTGCAGCGCGGCATCGCCGCTGCGTCGCGCGAGTCGGGATACACGGAAGCGGAGGCCTACATCCATTGGCTGCTTGCCGCGCCGCTGACACGAACTCAAATTGAGGGGCTTGCAAGCCAGTTGACGGTGGGAGAAACGTATTTTTTCCGCGAGAAAAGAAGCCTCGACATTTTGGAGCAGCAGATCCTGCCGGAATTGCTTCGCGCGCGCGCCCAAAGCGAAAGACATCTTCGTATCTGGAGTGCGGGATGCTGCACCGGCGAGGAACCGTACTCCCTTGCCATCCTTCTCGACCGGCTAATCCCTGATCTCGAGAAATGGAACCTGTCTATCCTAGCGACGGACATCAACCCACAGTTCCTGCGCAAGGCGGGACAGGGGGTATACGGCGCATGGTCGTTTCGCGACACGCCCGACTGGCTCAGGGAACGGTATTTTACGAGGCGACAGGACGGACGTTTCGAGATCCAGCCGCGGATACGGCGGATGGTGAGCTTTTCCTATCTCAATCTCGCCGAAGATGCGTATCCGTCGCTTGTGAACAGCACCAACGCGATGGATGTGATCTTGTGCCGCAACGTGCTGATGTATTTTGCCCAGGAGAACGCGAGAAAGGTCGTGGACAAGCTGCACCGTTCGCTGATCGATGGAGGCTGGCTGATCACCAGCCCCACAGAGACGTCGACTGCCCTGTTTTCTGCATTCGCTGCCGTGGAGTTTCCGAGTGCGTTCCTGTATCGCAAGATCGCGGCTGCTAGACCGCGGGCCCTCGCCATCAGACATCCACTCCCATCGTACGAAGGGCAGGCCGCGGCAGCACATGAGCCAGCGCCTGCCGAGTCGTCGCAGCCTGCAGCTATCAGCGGGGCGCGATCGGTTTTCGCGCCTGAAGTCTCGCACCAGGCAGATGGTGATCAGGCGACGGAAGCCGAAGACGCGGACTCGCGCGAGCACGATGAGCGCCAAATCTCGCGGCGCGCGGCCCAGGCCTGCGCCGATGAGGGCAGGCTTGCCGAAGCGGTCGAATGGTGCGAGAAGGCGATCGCCGGCGACAAGCTGAACCCAGCACACTATTATCTACTTGGCGCCATCTGTCAGGAGCTAGGACAAACCGAGACCGCCGAACGCGCTCTCGGACGCGCGCTTTACCTGAAGCAGGATTTCGCGCTGGCGCATTTCGCCTTGGGCAATCTTTGCCTTTCGGGGCAGCGCTACCGGGAAGCGCGACGGCATTTCGGCAATGCACTGGCCCTGCTGCGGGCCTGCCCGGCCGATGCCCTGCTGCCGGAGGCGGACGGGCTAAGCGCCGGCCGGCTCGTCGAAATCATCGTCTCCGTGCAGGCGAGCCTGCCGCGCACGCAGGGGGAACTGGCGGCATGAGTGCGAGCAAAGCGGGGTCGCGCAAGACCCAGCGAGCAACGATCGACTGGGCCGAAGTGCGCGCGCGTCTGGACGCCGCGCAAGCCGCCGGCGAACAGACCTGGACGCCCGGGTCCGATGAGACCAGACGCATCTTGCGCGAGAGGGCGCTTGCGCTAGGCGTCGAGCCCGACGGGACGCAAACCGTCAATCAAAGCATCGAGGTGGTGGAATTTCTGCTCGCCCATGAGCGCTACGCGGTCAAATCCGCTCACGTCCGGGAGGTCCATCCTCTGGAAAACCTCACGCCGCTGCCATGCACGCCGCCATTCGTATTGGGCATCGTCAACCTGCGTGGCGAGATCCTCTCCGTCATCGACGTCAAGAAATTCTTCGGCCTTCCGGAAAAAGGGCTGACCGATCTCAACAAGATCATCGTTCTCCAGTCGGAGAGCATGGTTTTCGGGGTCCTGGCGGATGCCATCATCGGTGTGCGCAGCATACCGGCTGCGGAAATTCAGCCCTCCCTGCCTACCCTCACTGGCATCCGGGAGAAATATCTGACGGGGGTGACTCCTGACCGCACGATACTCCTCGATGCCGAGAAGCTGCTTGCCGACGAGTCCATCATCGTGCAGGAACAGATTTGAAAATAAGGAATAAGAAATGAAATGGTTTCTCGATCTTTCCATGCGCAGCAAGTTCTTCATCTGCTTCGGCCTGATATTCGCGGCGATGGCCTGGGTGATTGCCACCGCATACAGCGGTATCAGTAGCATCCAGGAATCTCAAAACCGTCTCACCCAAGAAGATTTCGCTAATGTGCGCGATCTGGCGAATCTGCGCGGCCTGCAAAACCGTATTAGGGCTGAAATGCTGGAAGCGCAACTGACGAAGAAAAGCTCGGTACAGGTGAGCCTGCTAAAGGATGTCTCGGAAAGCGACAAGAAGATCGATCTGCTTATGGTGAGACTGACTGAGCGGGCCAGGAATGACCCCAAGCGACTGGCCAAGATTGACGAGCTGATTTCTGTCCAGAGGACATTCACCCAGACCAAGGATGGCGAGATCGTCCCCCTAATACTCGCCGGCAAGACAGCGAAATCCCAGCAATTGGCGGTCGGCGTGCAGCAGCCGCGGAGTGAAAAAATGCGCGCCATCGCCGCGGAACTGAGCCAGGCTGCGGAAGATGATGCGCTCCAGGCCGTCGCCCAGGCCGACGTTCAGGCAAAGCAGGCGTTTCGTATTTTCGTCCTGGTGGCTATTGCCACGGTGGTGATCGGCGTGATGCTGGCGCTCCTGCTGGAACGGGTGATCGCCGGACCCCTGCGCCTGCTCTCGGCTGCCGCCGATCGGGTCGCTGCCGGCGATCTTTCCATCGAGGTGGAAGAGATCAATCGCAGCGACGAGGTGGGTGGTCTCGTCCTGGCGTTCTGCACCATGGTCGATAGCCAGCGGCGGATCATGCGCGAGATTCTCGAAGGAGTCAGCGTGCTCGCCTCCTCATCCAGCGAGATACTCGCCACCACCATCCAGGTTGCCGCAGGCGCTGCTGAGACGGCCAGTGCGGTGAGCGAGACGACTGCGACGGTGGAGGAGGTGAAGCAGGCGGCGGGGATTTCCAGCCAGAAG
>Ga0172380_10005075_pt1 | contig 16294 bp, 16 predicted proteins | sample Leawe162metaG_FD_119747 | JGI IMG/M metagenome (GOLD analysis project Ga0172380, IMG submission 119747) | Leachate microbial communities from a municipal landfill in Southern Ontario, Canada - Leachate well 162 metaG | ecosystem: Engineered > Solid waste > Landfill > Unclassified | place...
CAGCGTGCATCGGTTAGCATAAGTCTTGGCATGGCTTGAGGTTATGGTTACTTTTGGCGAAGCAAATTATAACGTCTTGCCATGCTGTCTAAAAATCACTCTCGAAAGATCAACAGACCCTAGGCATTCGTTAATTTTTCTAAGCCGCCTGTGTGGCGGTGAACCGAACACTCACCGAAGTCGTCTTTGGTTGTCGTTTCTAAGCCGCCTGTGTGGCGGTGAACATCCACCAGTACGCACATCGTTACATTTCCACTTTCTAAGCCGCCTGTGTGGCGGTGAACTGGTAGTAAGCCCAAAAGATCGAGTTATATCATTTCTAAGCCGCCTGTGTGGCGGTGAACCAGTTAGCCACATACTCCATTGCTTCTTTTATTTTCTAAGCCGCCTGTGTGGCGGTGAACGATACGTGCCAGTTTAAACACATAGTGGTTGCTTTCTAAGCCGCCTGTGTGGCGGTGAACGGAAATAGATACTGCATACAACCCCCCTCCAATTTCTAAGCCGCCTGTGTGGCGGTGAACATCGCGCTGAACTATTATCGTGTCCCCACTGTTTTCTAAGCCGCCTGTGTGGCGGTGAACAGAATGTCACCCGCTATTTTGTGAGTCACAAATTTCTAAGCCGCCTGTGTGGCGGTGAACCACTCACATTTCTTCATCTTCCCACTCGATGATTTCTAAGCCGCCTGTGTGGCGGTGAACCATCGCGAGTTCAAAGACCGTTCGGACTTCTTTTTCTAAGCCGCCTGTGTGGCGGTGAACCATCCCAATTTCGACCAATGGCTGGCCTTAGATTTCTAAGCCGCCTGTGTGGCGGTGAACCACCTATACCAACGCTTTACGAGGTTTTACAATTTCTAAGCCGCCTGTGTGGCGGTGAACTGCACATTTTAACGTTGTCAGGTATCCTGAGATTTCTAAGCCGCCTGTGTGGCGGTGAACAGCTTTCTGCCACTGAGGTTTTGCTTTTGTTTTTTCTAAGCCGCCTGTGTGGCGGTGAACGATATGTGACGGAAAAACTAAGATCGCATAATTTTCTAAGCCGCCTGTGTGGCGGTGAACTGCCACTTTTCACCTCAATTACTTATTCCAATTTTCTAAGCCGCCTGTGTGGCGGTGAACTTAATATGGCTATTCGTTCTCTTGGTTTTAGTTTTCTAAGCCGCCTGTGTGGCGGTGAACACGAAGACGCCAGCTGATTATTGTTTTCTAATTTTCTAAGCCGCCTGTGTGGCGGTGAACTGTCTAATATCGTTGGAAATACCGCTCAAATATTTCTAAGCCGCCTGTGTGGCGGTGAACATATGGGTATTGTTTACGATGCAATATTAAAATTTCTAAGCCGCCTGTGTGGCGGTGAACCAGAAATCAACTTCACCAATAAATTGCTCTACTTTCTAAGCCGCCTGTGTGGCGGTGAACGTCGTGTGCTGTTCCGTTTTCGAGCGTATATCTTTCTAAGCCGCCTGTGTGGCGGTGAACCGATGTTTTTAAAACGCCCGACCTGCTCGGATTTTCTAAGCCGCCTGTGTGGCGGTGAACGATAAACTCGGACTGGCGTTTCAGTTTTTCGATTTCTAAGCCGCCTGTGTGGCGGTGAACAACTGAATAAAATAATAGTTGCGTTACTGACTTTTCTAAGCCGCCTGTGTGGCGGTGAACAGCCATGATCGGTGCGTCGCCACAGTCGTCGTTTTCTAAGCCGCCTGTGTGGCGGTGAACCCAGTTTGACGATTGACGGCCACCGCGTTAAATTTCTAAGCCGCCTGTGTGGCGGTGAACACGACGCGATACAGTTTGGCCGTAAATATAAATTTCTAAGCCGCCTGTGTGGCGGTGAACCTGCGCTTGCAGACGCTCAAATGATACGCACATTTCTAAGCCGCCTGTGTGGCGGTGAACGGTAACTGCTTGGAAGTGTTACTCAGGTGCAATTTCTAAGCCGCCTGTGTGGCGGTGAACCGCGCATGTTGTCACCACCAATCAGGGTGATATTTCTAAGCCGCCTGTGTGGCGGTGAACTAAAATGAACAAAAAAACCGTGACTCCTGAGTTTTCTAAGCCGCCTGTGTGGCGGTGAACTTGCGTTTGATTACGACATCACCCACTCAAACTTTCTAAGCCGCCTGTGTGGCGGTGAACACCTTCAGCGTTCATTGTCATGTCTGCGATAATTTCTAAGCCGCCTGTGTGGCGGTGAACGTAATAATTATGGCGATTACATGCCTGCTTTGTTTCTAAGCCGCCTGTGTGGCGGTGAACGCGGCTTGCCCCGCTTCGCCGTGGTGTTCGTTTTTCTAAGCCGCCTGTGTGGCGGTGAACCTTTCGGGTGATGGTATTTATACCGTTTTACATTTCTAAGCCGCCTGTGTGGCGGTGAACTCTGTAACGATGAGGACATGTATCGTTACGACTTTCTAAGCCGCCTGTGTGGCGGTGAACCGATACGACGGAGCTTAGAGATTTATTGGTGATTTCTAAGCCGCCTGTGTGGCGGTGAACCTGTAAGGTAATCAGCATAAAACCTCAAAAGCTTTCTAAGCCGCCTGTGTGGCGGTGAACTCTGGCATTCAATCTAGTGGTGACTGGCATAATTTCTAAGCCGCCTGTGTGGCGGTGAACGCTTTACGGTCTTGATGGCTTTGCTTACCGATTTTCTAAGCCGCCTGTGTGGCGGTGAACGGGATATTCCTGTCGCCGCGCGTCCGTTCCTTTTTCTAAGCCGCCTGTGTGGCGGTGAACAGATTGCACCATCCGACCGTAACTTGTTAGCTTTTCTAAGCCGCCTGTGTGGCGGTGAACACCAACGCCCGCCACACGCCATACATCAACATTTTCTAAGCCGCCTGTGTGGCGGTGAACCCAATCATAGCCGTCGTTACTTCCGCCTCAACTTTCTAAGCCGCCTGTGTGGCGGTGAACGCGCTGGCACGCTTGAGATTATCGGCGTTGATTTTCTAAGCCGCCTGTGTGGCGGTGAACTCTAAACAAACCCAGCACCGCAGCACTTATATTTTCTAAGCCGCCTGTGTGGCGGTGAACTGACTCGGTAAACATGCGGTAGGTTTCATCAATTTCTAAGCCGCCTGTGTGGCGGTGAACCGGTACGTGCGGTATCGCCACCCGTGCCTGCTTTTCTAAGCCGCCTGTGTGGCGGTGAACGAACAGCAGATCATCCACCATCTTCGCCAAATTTTCTAAGCCGCCTGTGTGGCGGTGAACGTGATGATGCATATCCACGGCCCATTATGTATTTTCTAAGCCGCCTGTGTGGCGGTGAACATCCTAAATTATCAATCTATGTCAGCGGCGGCTTTCTAAGCCGCCTGTGTGGCGGTGAACCTTAAAAGCCGAAAGCCCTTCCATCGGGTTAGTTTCTAAGCCGCCTGTGTGGCGGTGAACGGTTAGTGATGATCACATCTTGCTGACTAAATTTTCTAAGCCGCCTGTGTGGCGGTGAACATAAATGCCAATGCGGCGTGGCGTCGTGGTGCTTTCTAAGCCGCCTGTGTGGCGGTGAACACGCTCGATGCTGTTGAACAATCATTATTGTTTTTCTAAGCCGCCTGTGTGGCGGTGAACCTATGAACATTGCCATGTCTGCTGGTGCTACTTTTCTAAGCCGCCTGTGTGGCGGTGAACTAACGCAAATCCGCTTGCATACAAATGTACTCTTTCTAAGCCGCCTGTGTGGCGGTGAACTGCATAGACCGTTTACGTGAAGATGGCGGCAATTTCTAAGCCGCCTGTGTGGCGGTGAACTGTCTAATATTGTTGGGAATACCGCTCAAATATTTCTAAGCCGCCTGTGTGGCGGTGAACGCGTGGCAGGTGGAGTGTAAGCAGAGTAAGCATTTCTAAGCCGCCTGTGTGGCGGTGAACTAAAGTAGGCTTTGTTTTGCTCAATACTGGTATTTCTAAGCCGCCTGTGTGGCGGTGAACGATTGGCTCTAAACGTATGTATGTTGACGAGTTTTCTAAGCCGCCTGTGTGGCGGTGAACCGCAATGTGATTCTAAAAAATTTTCATGGTATTTTCTAAGCCGCCTGTGTGGCGGTGAACCCGTGTTGTTGGTTCTTACGAGTCCACAGTTGTTTCTAAGCCGCCTGTGTGGCGGTGAACAAATCCAGCAGCAACTTCTTAATTATGTAACATTTCTAAGCCGCCTGTGTGGCGGTGAACAACGCTGGGAAGATAAATACTGGCGCTATGAATTTCTAAGCCGCCTGTGTGGCGGTGAACTATAGCTTATCTGCAAAAAAATAAGTTACAACAGGCAGATAGGTAAAAAAACGTACTTTTACCTTTCTAAATATCGACTGTTGTAACTTTTTGTTTTAAAACTAATTTTTTAAAGAGCAAAAATAAAGGGTATTTTAGGTCACTGGATTAACCTTCAAACCAAGGGACTGCGGCTTGCTCTGTTTGAGCACGGCGGCTAAGCCCGTAGCAATTAAATAGCCCATTATTTTGACTAGGTTTGGTGACTTTTTCACACTCAATAAACAATAAAAACTTTCTGCGATCTGCGGGACTGACATCTTTCTCCGTTGATAAACTGCGCAAGTTGATAAACGGCAATTTAGATTTAGTATCGAGATTATCTATCGACGCTAATAAACGCGTCTTAACTTCATTAATATCAAAGCCATTTTTTTGGGCGATCACTATCGCACGAGCATCGATATTGCTGCGCAGTTTGTCAGGTGACTTAAAGTGGCGGCGTTTAAAGTAAGCATATTCGGAGACATTATCAGGCACCGCTTTCATTGCTTTTATGTGTACATAATCCGCTAAACGCGCCAACCATTGCGCAACCTTAAGATCTGCTAGTTGCTGCTCTGTTCCAGCGAATAATCTTAACTTATCCCCTAACGGAAACTTTGTATTATCACTGAATGACTTAGCATCATATTTGGGGAACGACAACCCAATGGCGGAATTTTCCACACTGACTTTATGTTCAACCAACATCAAGTGGATCTGCTGGTAAACTTTGTGCCACAAAAAGCCAAGATTAGCCTCGGCGTCGGGCAGTAGAGTGATGTCAAGGTAGTATTTCATCACTACTCCTTATCACTTTCGCCAAATACTCCGCCGCGCACTAATACCGCCATGACATAGTGCTCATCTTCAATTCGGTTTAATTTTTCGCCGCGCGCCCACAGATCAAAAAAACTGTAGAAATCTTGCTTATCTTTAGGGGTACGGTAGGCCTTACCTAGATTAGTGACTGCACCATAGGTTTCGATAGCAATTGGGCCTGCGCTGGTTTGTTGATCGCTAAATTCAGGATACCAAGTATCGATAGTACGCAGCGCATTGCCGAGTTTTTGTGAGTGCATAGCCGCTAAGCCATTAACATCATAAAGAATTTTACTTTTTTCACCTTTACCTTTATCTAAAACCAGTTCTTCGCTTGGATAGACTTCTTGCGCCCTGCCAACCTTGGCAAAACAGTTTATGTCTAGTAATAAAAAATCCTCTTCACTGGAAAACACTGTGGCGATATGCGTTGCTAGTGCGTTGATTTGCGCATCATGGCTATCAAAATGCTTAGTGCTAAATTGAGTCGCGTCGAATGTCCAGCTTTGATCAAGCGTGCTATTTTTTGCCCTTACTTGCACTTCAATGTTCTCAGCACCGACGCGGTTACGCCATAAAAAACGCGCATTGGCTAAGTTAGTGGCGTAGCGGCGAGCGAGCTCAGTAAAGCCTTGGTTTTCAATGTAGCCTGCCGCCGCTGCGCGGTAACTTTGTTTGAACAATGCATTGTTACAAGCGGATGGCTCGGTAATACCCCCTAAGACTTTAATGGTGAATTGCAAATTCAGCGTATCCTGCTCTGGCGCCAGCGCGCAGGCATCCACACGTTGTAAGTTAGCCTTTTCTACTTCTGCGTTGAGTTTGGCCGGATCATTTTGTATTGCAGGTTTTAAACGGTTAGAAATGGTACCACGTACTGATTTTTCCCGTAATGCAAGTGGTACAACCTCACTACGATCAGCCCATAAAGTACCGTACATATAGCCATCGCTCACCACTAACTTTTTCTCAAAGGCCAATACTGATGCCACATTTTCTTTTTTCGCCATGGTAAATATCCTTTTATATTAACGATTAAAATTCTGATTCGATTGAAGTTAAACTAGAGCTTGCAGGTCTAGGTGGTTCGCTATGTTTTTGTTGGCACAAGTAAAAATCACCATTGGTGTGATAACGCCACAGCATCTGCTCAACACTGTGCAGACGATGTGGCATTTTAAATTCGCCTAAGGTCACTAGGCTTTCAGCAAATCGGTGAGGGGTATTCTGATCGCGCTGATTCTTAGCCTCGCTTGTCTCGCTTAACGCATGAAATCCGGTGGCGATTGGCACTATCCAACCCGCAGGCTTGTTAGCCAATGTTTTACGGTAGCTACGCCACTCAATATTACCCTCGTCATCCTGCTCACAGCTGTGGTGAATCGCAAGGAAATCAATAACAGCCTTCATAGCATCAGCACCGTCAGCCATGGCGGCAATCATCAGATCGCGACGCTCAATCAACACATAGCCCGGCATTAAATGGCGCTGTAGTTTGCATAAATCGTCATCGTCGCCTTCACTGCTGTTAATGCAAAATGGCGGCTGAAAGCTTTTTATATCCCCGCCTGCCAATTTCATTTTGGCGTGCAGCAACTGGGTTATCGCACTTAACAAGTGCTCGCGTTCATCAATAGTGATGCCATTAAACTCAATCACTAAACTGACATCCAAGTGACAACGAGCTTCTTCAATAAATGCTGTTCTGCCACCGGTTTTATCCAGTGGGTTGCCCGCGCCCACAATCGAGTGGACGTAATCATTGGCGCCTTTATAGGTTTGTAAGTTCACCTCATGGCTGACAACACCTGCGGCAGTAAATATCACTGGAATGTTTTGGGCATTGATATGCCGTTGCAACGCATGTACACCACCCAACCAAGCCGTCATTGCCGGAAATCCTATGGTAAATGGGCTGGATAAGGCATTGGCGTTATGCACCTTAATGTGAGGAATAATAATTAGTTTTTTAACTTCACCTATCATCGCAATGCCTCCTTATTGCTTAAGACTATTTTCTGCATCTGCTTATGTTCAGCATTACCAAATTTAATCGCCTTATTGGCTAATGTTTTTTCATAGCCATGGAATAGATAACTGGTAATACCGTTACAAATAAGCTCCAACCAATCATCTGTGGTTTCACGTAAGCTTTTAGTGTGTTCGCACAACCAAGTTTGCTGCGCGCTAGGAAGTTGATTATCTAGGGCGCGATATTGCTCTTGTGCCACAGCGCGTACCTGCCACATTTTTTCAATGATGTGATCAATCACGCTCTGGTAATAATCATCCCGCTGCGCACGAATATGCATATTGTTATCATCGCCACGATAAAGTTGATGCAAGGCTTGGAACTGATTTCGACACTGGCTATATCGCAGTGACTGACTGAAAAAATCACTGTGAGGGAAATGTACGTCACGCTGTTTGATATTGGGCGGCAAGCACATTAGTAGATGAGCTTTACCACCATTTTGATTATTTAACACACTGATATTTTGTGGCTTAGTGCCGCCATAACCTATGGTGGTAAGGTTATAAATTTCTTGATAGCCACAATGCAACTGGTTGTTTCTCTTCTTATCACGCGCTTCTTTGACTGCATCACCAAAACGTATACCATCTAGCCGCTGCCGTAATTCAAATACTAGGCCAGAGGCAGTAAGTAACGACAATTGATGATATTGGGTTGCGGCAACATGGTCGGCATTAACTGAACTGCTTTTATTCGGCGTGAGCGGAAAATACACCTGTTTTATTTTAGAGCTGGTAATACTTTCACTGCTTTTTGCTGTCATGGCTAAAAATGCCTGCTTCAGCGTTTGATAATCTGGGTAGGTTTCTTTATTCGCGGCTGCCAGTAAATTTACGGCTTGCTCACTGTCACGTTCTAAATGCTGTATCAGCGTTTCGCCATCGGCCAACACTAAGGTTAGAAATTTATACACATCGAGCGCAGCGGCATTGCCCAAGGCATCGGCAGCTACCTCAACATTACCGCTGCGTAAAAAACCATCATTGGCTTTTGAGTTATTGGCAATAATGGCTGTCACGTAACCATTTTTATTCTTACGCGAACTGGGGTGACTAAAGGTACAAGGATGGGTAGAAATGGCGATTTGCCCAGCCCTACTGGCGGCATTAGGTAGCCAATTTGCCAGACTAAACTGCGTTTCACACTCGATTTCCAGCGCCTTTATCTCAACATCAGACATAGATGCTTTAATATTTTTCTTTAACCACGCCGATTTTCGGTCAACGAAGAACTCGCTTATTGTTCCATCAATCATTCTTTCCCCCACTCCATATCAATGACATTAAGAATTTAAAAATCCGCCTCCAGATTGCAATGGTATGAGCATCTGGAATTGATTCACCTTCATCAACAAAACTCACTTCTTCAGTCCTGCAGATAGTGACAATCTCTTTACGTATGTACTTTCTACTCATACCCACCACGCACAATATTGCTTAACATTTATGCATGTTAGTCTCAAAACAAAAAACAATACAATCCATGTAACGACGAATTAATAAAACTCGATTATGCTTTTCCATTTTCATTCGTGTAAACTAGTGCCACTGCCGCATAGGCAGCTTAGAAAATGTAACGACGCATGTTTACTGCCGCACAGGCAGCCCTTAAGCCAGAGCCATAAGCTCTGGCTTTTTCTATAGTTTCACCAATCCTAATTGATCGTTATAAGCGTATTGCTGCTTTTCATTATGGGGGAAGTTCAACTCGCCATAGCGGAGTGACACACGCCTTTGACTCAATGGCTGCTGACTATCTAGGCTTTTATCGGCAAATTCAGCGCAGGCTCTGTCATAGTCACGTACCAACCATAACCTACTGCGAGCCTGCGGGGCTAACCCGATACGCTGAATATTAAGAATATTCTCACGATCAACGGCATAACCTTCTTCATCCTTTTCGCAGAAGCGACTGGTGTTCTGGTCGTTATCGAACACTAAAAACACTTTAATACTGGGTTCACTGTGCCTAAATGGTGTGAGCTGCTGTGCTAATCCTGTTAAAAACCAATGCTGATTTAACCAGCCTTGTAAAGTTGCCGGGCTGGTTTGTGCGCCTTCACCCTGCATTTTATAGTTAGACAACCAACTCCAAGTCGCAATATGTTCTAGCTCAATTAAACTGCCACAACGGCTCACATGACGCATATAATCCGCAGTTAACTGTACTGGTTTATGAATACGAGGAATGGCATCTAGGCGCTCTGCGATGTCGAGGGTATTGATCAGACAATTAAGATCATGCGTTTCCAACGAGCAGATATCTTCATAGCCGGGACGATTAAAGACTCTGACATGTTCAAGGTGGTTATCTCGGATCCCTTTCCAGTTATATTGCAGCAAAGCAATGTTTGCTGTACTCACTTCACCTTCCCTGTGTCGCTTTACACGTCCGGCTAATTGAATAATGGAACGATAGGATGAAGGCTCAATCACAGCCCAATCAAAATCATGGTCCCGCCCCACTTCCTCCACAGGCGTTGCAACTAATATAAACAACACATTGTGTATAGCGGTAGACTGCGCAGCTATCGCCGCTAAATGTTGACGAATAACAGGATCTGACAATGCCTGTGGCGGTTCGTTTTCAGCTTCCTTACGTTTAAGCACTTTATCTAAGTGTTGCTCTTGTATCGAGCGCAGCAATAACACTTGCTGACTGTGATAAGCCATCACTCTTACCTCAGTATCAAGCGGCCATTCTTTGGCTAATAAATACTGCGTCAATGCAACACAAGGGGAAATATTGGCAACGCGCACCACGCCAAAAGAGACATTAAGTTGAGTATTGATATCGTGAACATGGTGTTGCAGGTGTTTTTGCAAGGCACTTTGTGCAATCACATTAAAATAAGCCAGCTGCTTACTTTCAATCACAGTTTGCTGTTGATGGCTTTGGCCTTGATGCTGCTCGATAATCGCTTGGCAAGCACTGATATCGGCTTTGCGTTTGGCTGGCTGTTGTTTTAACTTAGCGACCCGCTTAGTAATAAAGGCTTCATGTTCCTGTCGATATTGATTTATTGCGGCGGGTAATTCGGCGACACAGTTGCTTGTCACCTGAGTTGAAAATTCATCTATCCAAGAGCAGCCAATCACTGAACTGGCACTGCGAGTTTTGCAATAGAGCAGCCAACCATCGCGATAGGCCTTGAAATACCCTTCGGCCATAAAAGGTGGAATCGTGGCGGAGGAAATCATCACCTTACGCCCGAGCATACCCGCTAGATGAATCAGCCTGCCAATAGCGATCAGATCATCTCCAGTAAAGTCATCAATCTCGTCAATCACTAAATCTGACGACATCAAGCGCAGAGTCGGCAGAATATAGCGGCCACCACGCTTGGTTTCTGTTGCGGCCATCAAATGATCAATAGTGCAAGCCAGAACTGGCGCATACAAGAACTGTTTATCTCTGTTACAGGTTAACACTGCACTTAACCCTTGCTCTGGAATCGCACAGTCAAAATCTATCTCTTCATCCAGCAAGGTCTCCTGTGACGATGACCCCGTGTGTTCCACATTTTTTGCATCCAATTCAGCTTTACGCTGTTGGTGCAACTCCATGACTGCCCTAGAGCCAATAAGTACAGCCAGTTCGCTGTTATCTAAACCCACACGCTCACGGTATTCATCACCTGTTTGCAGTGTTAATGTGCGCAAGCCTAAGGCCAAAATAAAGCGCAAGCTTTTACTGTCACCCGATAATGCTCGCATCACTTTGGCGTTTGCAAAGGTTTTACCACAACCCGTGCTGGCCATATTCACAGTAAAAAAACCATATTTCTGTTTAGCTTGCTTATCGATGGCACAACGCCAAGTGGTGATTTTATCCACCGCTTTATCCTGCCATTGATAGGGTTTAGGGCTAGGTTTGCGCAAACTATGAATATCTTCTGCAACCGGCGGTTCTTGCTCAAATGCAGGCAATAAATGTGCTGTATTTAATGCACAGCGGGCAACACCCACTAAATGCTCATCCAATTTTTGCTTTAAGGTGTTAGTCGCTCTGTCGGTATTCGCATAAAGACCTGTGGTGTCCTGCCACTTTTGATCGGCTTGCTGTGAAGAATAAAAGTGATCGCCTAGCATTAAGCATAAACGGGCATGATTGAGTACAAGTCGATAACTACCATCAGTTAAACATTGCTGTACCTGCGTTTGTTGCTGCAATAACCGCGCTGACCATTTTTTGACTTGCTGTAACCAAGGTTTTGAATTACTTAGTAATCCATTAGGAAAACGAAAGCAGCTCTTTAGGCGTTTCTCGTAATCCTGTTCGTCATAGCGATTCTGATATCCCCACTCTTTGCTGATACGAGCAAGCATAATATCGAGTGATGCTGCACTTTCCGTTTTGTAATCAGTACACAGATCTTTATCCGGCAATGGTAACCTGTGGTGCGATACGATTAACCATGCCACCAATTTAGCTATTGGCGGTAAAGCATTAAGTGGTTTAGCTGTGTCCGCCTGAATAAACTGTTTTAAGCGAGATTCGTCAATATCAGCTTCACTTAATCGGCTCAGCCATTGCTCATCGGTGTCAGCATCAGTCGTGTGAATAAAGGCATGTAATAGCAGTAAAGATATCCACTCATGACGAATAGGATCGCCCTTAAATCGATGTTGACTACTCGGATTTAATTTATCCTGAAACAACGTAGTTGCCTTACCCCAGTCATGTAATAGTGCCGATAACCCCGCCAGTGCTTTAATTAACGGTAAATAGTGCCAATCATTTTCAATATCGCTCGCTAATAAATTCCTACGGGTACTATTCACTGGCACTATGCCTTGTTCATTAAATTTCAACCGATTGCCCACCACCCACAATAGTTGGCTTCTGGCGCGCGAACGGATCCAGTGACAACTCACCGCCGTACTTTTACTGGCGGTTTGGCGCAGCATCTTTTTCACGGTCAATAGCCCATCTTCGGTGATCAGAGTTTGCCAAGTGTTATCGCCTATGCGGTTAGCAAAAGCATCCAGCACGCGGCGGGTCTTTTTGAGGGCATTTTTCTCGCACTGACTGATAAAAGTCACCATCATAGCTGTTGTACCTTATAAGCCTTGGGCTGCAATTTGCTCAGCACTGTAGTCCTGCAGTGCAATGCCTTTCACCGTATTGAACATAAAATCTAAGGCGTTATGGTCGGTAAAGGCTTGTAACACTTGCTGGCGAAACTCTTGTTCGCTGGCCTTTTCTTTGGCGCAGACGAATGCCCAAGGTAATACGATGGCGTCTTTGATGAGGTCGGCGACGTCGAAAATCAAAGCCCCGCGGCGGGTCTTTCCATGCATCACGGCAAAACCGTGGGGAATGCCCAGTACCCAGAGACAACTGGCGGCGAGTCCATAGGCTAAGTAGTTGCCGTGATTTAAAAAATCATTAGCGATATCTGTGCTTTGGTGTTGGCGGGTAAAATCTTTGAGTTGGGTATTATTGGCGGCGTGCTTGTACAGCACTTTGGTTAACTGGGCTTCGGTCAGTAGCAGGTCCGACTGCTTGGTTGCCGCCTCAGTGCGGGCATGAAACGTCTCGAGCGCGGCTTGGATTGCCGGATCCTTAAAGATAAACCCTTCCGTTTTGAGTTCGCGATCCCTCTGCCACACTTGCTCAATAAATTGAATGCGGGCTTGCTGGAAGGTTTTCGCGGCGAGTAATCGTTTTTCATCATCGAACCAAAATTGCATCCAGCCGTGTAAGTATTCAGTGGGCCGATATTCACTCTGTGGTGTCAGCCATTCCACTTCGCAGGTCATATAAAGTGGCGTGCCGCCACCGCCACAAAAGCCGACTAACACCCCCGCCTGTGCCAGCATTCGCATGGCCGCTTGTGTAATGGAAGTGCCATTGCCCAATAACAAGACAGTGGTGTTGGCGATAGGGATATTAAAATATTGGTTTTCGTTTTTTGCCTCAGTTAAATAAAGCACGCGACCATCTTTCTGCATCACTCGACAGTATTCGAGGTAATAAACATTCGCTCGTTTAGAATGAAGTATCGTTTTTAAATCTAAGGGAGAAAGATCGTCCATAAATACCTCCATGTGGAATGAAAAGCTTTAACCAATCAAAAAGCTATCGTCCTTATTCAAGCAATAGTAACTTAGAATTGTTTTACTCACTATTCTTCAAGTGATATGAAGATCACATACTCACAATTGTTCTTCTTTAATCCTATCACAATTAATTTAAGAAAATATCGTCAACAAGCTACTTCAATACTGAACTCGCTATATTCGTGGATAGTCACAGGCTGATATAATTCGTTAAATGGTGCTAATAACCTACATTGAGCATCGAGTATTTTACAGACAAATTCACCATTAAAGTTTGCGACAATAACATCATAGTTACGTACGGTTTCATAACGGTCCACTACTAAAATATCCGGGAAATTAGAAAATGCCTATGCTTGCCCAATGAAAGTCACATTTGGACAACTCGATAACACTCAGACCTAGCTAACAGTACTCAGCAGGACTTTGTAGGATCCCCTCATAATTTATAGCCCCAACAGCCATGAGTTAATGAGAGTTCAGCCAGTTTCATCGCAGCACAAAGCAAGTAATCTGCTGGTATGGAGTACTCATACCGTTGTCGTAACAGTTCTTTGCCCATCTTAACTGTTGATAGCATATTCATTTTTTTCACCGTGTTTACTTGGATGTACCGCTGTAATTGCTGTGTTTCTCCGTATAATCCTACCCACCAAAATGCCAGTTGCATCAATAACGATATCAATTGCAGTATGTCCATCCTCGCGGCATAACGTGTACAGTGTTTCTGTCAGTACCTGCGGACTGGCACCAATAGTCGCTAATAGAATGTTTTTCATCACTTTCCGTGTCAAAAATACTTAACTTGGCTGTTTACTGAGATTTAGGGCGTTATTGAACAAATCAGTGAACTAATCGGTGTTGCCATGATCAGATCTCCTGACTCACCTTCAGGACGGCAACATGGGCAAATCAATACGTAAAAGCGTGGTATTGCCATGAGCATCATGGCGGGCATGGTCGCGGGTTTAGCTATAGTGATGTGGCGATTGAAACCGCGTTGATGATCAAAGGCATCTTTAGTTTATCGTTGCGTGCGCTAGAAGGCTTTCTCAACTCATTATTTACGTTGATGAGTGTGCCACTTAAATCCCCCTATTACACTTCTATCAGTACGCGCTAAGACAGTCAATGTTAAGTACCGCAACCCCAGTCGCGGACCGATAACGCATGTTGTTGTCGATGCCACGGGCCTGAAAGTGTTTGGTGAAGGCGAATGGAAAACGCACAAGCATGGCAGCGAAATACGCCGCACATGGCGCAAGTTGCATTTAGCCATAGATGCAAGCACTCACGAAGTCGTTATAGCTGAAGTCAGTCTTGTGTCAGTAGGCGATAACTCCATTACTTTGTACGAACGCACTTTTCTATTTGAAGATTACAATGCCCCGCGCAGTCATAACGCTTTCTTAGCTGTGCTTGCAAACGTATTGCCGCCAGGATGCTGCCCGCTCATCGTCACCGATGTAGGTTATCGCAATACTTGGTTTAGGGAAATCGAACGCCATGGCGGGTTTTGGCTAGGGAGAGTTCACGGTGATGTCAGTTTTATGCTCAACGGCCAAACATCATGGCAGTCAAATAAATCCCTCTACCCTAAAGCGAATTCAACCGCGAAATACATGGGTAGCGTCAAGTTAGCGCGCAAGTCTCTGCTACAATGTTACCTGCACTTGTTTAAAGCTAAACCTAAGCTGCGTAAGGATAAACGCTTTTCTAAAGCTGGGCGAAATCACACCACACAAAAGAGTTACAGCTTAGGGAGTAAAGAGCCTTGGCTACTTGCAACAAATCTACCTCCGGGACTACTTTGGCCCTTTAAAGGTCGTCGATTTATATGCTAAACCTTCCGCGATTTAAAAAATCCGCAATATAGCATGGGCCTCAGACAAAGCCGCAGCCGTTGTCCAAAGCGATATGATGTATTGCTGCTCATCTCTATGCTGGCTGAAATAGTGGGTTAGCGGCTCAACACCTTGGATGGCAAAGATATTTTCAAGCCAATACAGTGAGAAAGCGGGCTGTGCTATCAATTGTTAGACTTGGAAAGGAAGTACGCAAAAGAGACAAATATCCGGTAAAGGAGACAATTTTTCGCTGGGCATTAATCGAATATATAAACTTAGTTCATGACGCTGGAAGACCTCAATTATGAGGGGGATCCCCCAGGGCTTTCCTAAAGCGATTGAGACCATTTATCCGCAGACGGAAGTGCAGAAGTGCGTCAGCCATCAAATTCGTAACTCGATGAAGTATTTCGCTTTTAAGCATCAAAAAGCTTTCATAGCAGATTTAAAGTGCGTTTATAAAGCTGCCACATTCATTCGGCCGAGATGGCATTATATGATCAGGATACAACATGGAGCGATAAATACCCTTACACCACAAACGCGGTTGATGCCGTACATCGCCATTTTAGGAAGTTAACTAAAACCAAAGATAGTTTTGCTAACGAGAACTGTTTACTCAAGCTGCTTTACGCAGGTATATTGAAGGCATCTGAGCGCTTGACTCATCCCATCCAAAATTTGAATTTGACGCTGTCACAGCTCTCAATTTATTTTGAGGGACGCTTAGAAAACCATATATTTATGTGAAATTAACCTTACACAGTATTATGAGCGACCTCAGATTGAATATAATAAGTGAGCCACTAAAAGATATTTAGTAGTTCCTCAAATTTTTATACAGGCTTATATTCAAGCATTCTTTTACGTTTAGGTTTAGCTTTTACTCTTCCAAAGTCAGCGTTAAGATGTGAAAAATCTTCAAGATATTCACAGACTAACTTAGTAGATTCTTCAACTAACGCCCCCGTTTCATCCTTCGTAAATGCTTGGGCGCGTAGGAAACATTTACAGTTACCTACAGAGAACTCTATCGCATTTTCAGCAATTCGTCCGTCTCTAGCTGAATTCTGTTTTTCTAATTGCTTGATTGTGAGAACAAGTTCAAGGACATAGGCATCTTCAGATTCATACCGCTCCAGTTGCTGCAAAAAACACTCTATATCACCTGCTGAAAATTCACATCCTCGCTTTCTCACTTCATCTAACGACATTTCTTCGAGTAAATAGGGATGACTATGCATGTTACCGAGACGATAC
>Ga0172380_10005076_pt1 | contig 16293 bp, 19 predicted proteins | sample Leawe162metaG_FD_119747 | JGI IMG/M metagenome (GOLD analysis project Ga0172380, IMG submission 119747) | Leachate microbial communities from a municipal landfill in Southern Ontario, Canada - Leachate well 162 metaG | ecosystem: Engineered > Solid waste > Landfill > Unclassified | place...
CATAATATATAATGATATCTGAGGGGCCCTTAAAGGGGGCTTTCCACAGGACTCTATAATACACAAAACCTTTGAAAAATGCAAGGGACGGGCTATACTATAGCCTATGATATCTACATACACTTACAAGAACCTTACCTGGGTTGATCTCCAGTCACCACACCAAGATGAACTTGTACATATTATGGAAAGATACGCTATTCCAACAGCGATTGCTGAGCAGGTGAGCACAGATAGCCCCCATTCAAAAATAGAGACCTACCCCCATTTCACCTATTTGATTCTTCACTTCCCTACAAAAGAAAAGAATAGTGATACGATTACCACAGAAGAAGTGGACTTCATTATTGGCGCGGATTTTATTATTACGACGCATTACGGCCCACTTGATTCACTTCATTCTTTTTCAAAAAAATTCGAAAAGAATATGATTCACGATAGACACATCGATCACACTCATGCTGGTTTCCTTTTTGGGTATCTTCTTCAGGCCCTTTACAATGCCACCCGTGGAGAACTCGACAAAACACATGTATTTGTAAAAGAGGCAGAGAAAAAGGTCTTTGATGGTGCTGAAGAAGAAATGGTCACGGTAATTTCTCGTGCAAGTCGTCAATTACTCGAATTCCGCCAAGCCCTTCGTTTTCACGGTGATGTCCTTGCGACACTCGAGCATTCACTCGTAAAAATGTTTGGTGAGGGTTTCCGTCCTCACATCAAAGAAATCAGTGATGAATACACGCGCGTACAAGACCGCGTCGATGGATACAAAGAAATCATAGACGATATTCGTATCACCAATGATTCACTTCTCGCAAATAAGACAAATAAAACAATGAAAATCTTGACGATTATTACATTTCTTATTTCTCCTATTACGATAGTATCAAGTGTTTTTATGATGAATACTGATTTTGTTATGATTAAAACACCATACCAACTTGGAATAATCATCAGTAGTATGGTGCTTCTTAGTCTTATTACTTTTATCTATTTTAAACACAAAAAATGGCTCTAACACTCTTCAATTCCCTTTCTCGTCAGAATGAATTATTCGTACCGCTCGTTGATATGACTGTCGGTATGTATAGTTGTGGCCCTACCGTCTATAACTACCCACATATTGGCAATTATCGTGCATATATAACAAGTGATATCCTCAAGCGATATCTCGCATACCGAGGATATACAGTCCGTCATATCATGAATATCACTGATATTGATGACAAAACGATTCGTGATTCACAGAAAGAAGGCAAAAGTTTAAAAGAATTTACAGAATTCTATACAGAAGGATTTTTTGCTGACCGAGATACTCTTCATATTCTCCCACCAGAACGCTACACAAAAGCAACTGACTATATTCCTCACATGGTTCGTATGATTGAGACACTCCTTGAGAAAGGATATGCATATAAAACCGATGACGGGTCAGTATATTTTGATATCAAAAAAGATGCCAAATACGGAAAACTATCACATTTTAAAATTTCTGATTTGAAAGAAAATGCCGATGGTCGCCTCGCCAAAAAAGATGAATATGAAAAAGAAAATGCATCAGACTTTGCACTTTGGAAAGCATGGGATGAATCTGATGGAGAGGTCTTTTGGGAGACATCTCTCGGAAAAGGTCGCCCAGGATGGCATATCGAATGTTCTGCGATGAGTATTGATACACTTGGTGAAAGTTTTGATATTCACACGGGTGGAGTTGATAATATATTTCCTCATCATGAAAATGAAATTGCTCAGTCAGAATGCGCGACAGGTAAACCATTTTCAAAATATTTTATCCACAATGAACACCTCATGGTAGATGGTGCAAAAATGTCGAAATCTGCTGGTAATTTCTACACCCTTCGTGATTTACATGAACGAGGAATAGACCCTATCGCCTTTCGTATGTGGCTCATGACCGCACACTATCGTACAAAGACGAATTTCACCCTCGATACAGTCACCGGCTCACAAACAGCGCTCAATCGTCTCAAGGAAACACTAAAGGGGTACGGCACAACAGGAGGTACCGTAATTGATTCATACAAAGATATGTTTATTTCATACATGGACAACGACCTCGATACGCCCAAAGCTCTCGCTCTTATCTGGGAAATTGTGAAGGATCCTACGATTGCCCCCGAAGATAAACGAGCAACAATTCTTGATTTTGATACTGTATTTGGGCTTGGACTTGCTGATGTGAGCGAAGAGGTAATCCCTGAGGAAATCACCCATCTTGCAGAAGAACGTGAACAAGCACGCAAAGAAAAAGAATGGCAAAAGAGTGATGACCTCCGCGCACAAATTGAATCCTTGGGATACGAAGTGAAAGACACAGAAAACGGACCAAGAATTTCAAAAATCTAATTTCTAAAATCTAAAATCAATTAAACTCCTACCCAAGTTTTGCCCAAGGAGAGTCCTTGGGCAAAACTTTTAGTTTAAGTTAAGATTATAAAAAACGACTAGATTCTATCTAGTCGTTTTTTAATCACACCCAAAGGAGACTCCTTTGGGATCTATTTTACCGCACTCAATTCCATTGCGAATGTTGAACCCTTACCAGCACCATCAGATTCTACCCAGACACGCCCTTTGTGTGCTTCTACGATTTCTTTTGCGAGATAGAGACCGAGACCTGACCCTGTCGTATTCATTCGTGCACCATCACCACGAGCAAATTTCTGGAATAATGTTGCTTTGATTTCTGGTGTCATACCCATACCTGTGTCTTTGACCGCAAATACTACCTTATCATCTTTTTTATGAACAGAAACGTCGACAGTCCCTGTTTTTGTATATTTAATAGCATTATCAATGAAGTTAAGAACAACTTGACGAATTTTCTCCTTGTCACCATTCACCATACACTCTTTATCTGTACCACCTGCGTACGAGAGTTTCAATCCGCGTTTTTCTGCTGTGATAGAAAGGTCTTTTGCCATATCATTTGCTATTTCTGCAAGAGAAAATGGGGCCATTTCGTATTTCATACCACCTTGCTCAATCTTTGAAACATTGAGCAGATCTTCGACAATAACAGTGAGGTTCTTACTTGATTCATAGACACGATCAACAGCCTCTTTTGTTTTATCACTAATCTTTCCATAATCCCCTTCGAGAATCATTGATGTATATCCCTTGATAGCGGTAAGTGGACTACGAAGCTGATGCGACGCAAGTGAAAGGAATTCAGTCTTGAGTTTATCTAATCCCTTCAATTTTTCATTTGCTTCACCAAGCTGGACAGACAGAATTTCTAGTTTTTCTCGCTGTTCAACCTCACGTTTGACACCACGCACAAGTTGATATCCTAAAATAACAACAAAAAGCAATGTGAAAATAAGAACCACTCGTATATTCTCTATTGTTCTGATAAATCCAAGAGAAAGTACCAAAAAACCAAGAACAAAAACTAAGATTTGTGCGCCAAATACTTTTGTATTGAATGTTTTAAATTTTGTTGTAATGTAGGCGAGAAAACCAAACAAAATAGGCATACCAATCAATCCAGCCTGAGCGAGAGTCCAATTATCAGTAAAACTTCCAATAATATTTCCCCAAGAAAAAGCAATTAAAAAAGCAATAATACCAACACCAAAGTAAATAATTTCTTTCCGACGAACAAGTAAATCAATACTTCTTATTGCTTTTATAAGAAGTATGATAATAGAAAAAATAAAAATACCTTCAATAATATATGTATAGTATTGGGCAAAAAAAGCCTCAATGGCAGTGCAGTCATCTATATTAACTCCTATTAATGTATACTTTGTACCTAGAAAGAAAAATAACGGGATAAAAGGAAGAATTAATAGTAATTTTGAACCAAATCGTAAATCTTTTTTATAAACAAACGCATACAACACATATAATGCAGTGCCATAAATAAGAGTTTCAATAGCAATCTGCATAGACCAGAAGAAAAGTACTATTTTAGGGTCATTCGTTGACCATAAAATAAAATCAAAAAATGACCAAATAAAGAAAAAAACTGTCATTAAAAGAAGCAATTTACCATCTAGGCTATTTTTGTTTTGTCTATAAATAAAAATACCTACAATTAAACCAACAAGCATTGTTGAGATGTGTGAATAATAAAAAAGTGTTGGAATATTACTTGAATACACTACATATTGAGCTGGTTCCCATGGGCAAAACATAATTTTATACGCTTGATGAATATAGGAGATACGTTCCTATAACGATAATAATAATTGAAACTAATTTTTGAAGCAGATGTCTGATTGTAATTTTTTCATCAGCAATTTTAGGCAGAAAGACCGTTAGTAAAATCCCTACAGTAAATACAAAAAGAGGCTGATAACTTCCAACAACAGAAACAAGAACTACTGGAGCAAATAAAGTCGCAAAGTTACTAAATAAATTTCCAGTAACGTACAATATTTCACTAAAAACATTTAATGAAATTATCTTTAAGTGATTAGACTTAAACATCTGGGTAAACTCATTTCTGTATTTTTTAGAAAAAATAAAAGTAAGAAATGCAACACACGCAATACCTAAATACTGCCAGAATGTTGAATTAACAAAACTATCCTTAACTGCAATAAATTTAAATAGAACATCATGTAGTGCAAATAGGAGTGAAGCAAGTGCCACAAGCCCAAGAGCACCATGCTTGATTCCTACCTTATTATCAATATCTAAATCTATAGAAATAAGCAAAACACCACAAAGAACAATAAGTGAAGCGATTAATTGCTGACTTGTAAGTACTTCACCAAGAACGATATAACCCAAAAGATAGGTAAAAACAGGTGTTAGCTGAAGAAGCGGAACAACAATTGATGTTTCTTCTGTGTTAAGAACGTACAAATATAAATAGAAAGCAAATCCATTTAATGAACCAGTTACAAGAAGAATAAGAATATCACGAAAAGGTATACTCAGAACAGATGAATCAAAAAATAGAATTATAGATATTGTTACAAAAATAGAAAATAAACCAGAAAAAATAAAGAGAGCCCCTGTTCCATTATTCTTAAAAATACGAGACAAAAGATACTTGTCAAAGTGATTGACAATAGTCCAAACTATTGGGGCAACCAATGATAGATAGAACCAGTTATTCATTTTCTTCTTCTGAGAAGATTAAAAAATCTTCTGTTATAAATGAGCGTTGGTACACAGAAAAAATTGATAGTCCAAGACCAATAAAAATCAAAACAAGTAAAATTTTTGATTTCAAATCCACTTTTTTATTATATCACCTATTCTATTATGAACAAAACAATAACATAAATTATTATTGATATTTATCTATGAGTGCATTAGCTTCCTCTGGATTTGCTTTCATTTCGAGAAGTGCAGTAAGCATGAGTGGTGCAACAATTGTCGCGTCGGACTCTACTACGAACATTGGAGTATCTTTTGTGAGCTTGTCCCATGTAATCTTTTCATTTGGTGTAGCACCTGAATATGAACCGTATGAAGTTGTAGAGTCAGAAATCTGACAGAAGTATGCCCATGGCTTTACTTCCTTGCCGAGGTCATATTTGATAGATGGAACAACACAAATTGGGAAATCTCCAGCAATACCTCCACCGATCTGGAAGAAACCAACACCCTTTCCCTCTGAAAGTACCTGATATTCGTCATACCATTGTGTCATATACTCAATACCAGACTTCGCAATACGAGCATCACATTCGCCTGTTTTTACATGAGATGCAAAGATATTTCCAAATGTTGAGTCCTCATAACCAGGAACAACAATTGGAAGTTTTTTCTCAGCCGCAGCGAGAAGCCAGCACTCATCAGCTTTGCCTTCGTGTTGTTCTTCCTCAATCTTCTGTATCAAATCATAGAAATATTCATGCCAAAACATACGTGTGCCGTTCTTTGTTGCCTCAAGCCATGTCGGCACAATGTGTTTTTCAACAGCGCGAAATGCTTCATCTTCTGGAATACTTGTATCTGTCACACGACGCATACGGTCTTCGAGAATTTTCGTATCATCTTCTTTGGTGAAATATCGATAGTCAGGAAAATCTTTGTAACTATTATGAGCAACGAGACGAAAAAGTGATTCTTCAAGATTTGCACCAGTCACAGATAGGCCATGAATAAGTCCCGCACGGATAGCTGGAGCAAGCACAATACCGAGCTGAGCTGATGACATCGCACCAGCAACCGCCCAGAACATTTTGCCACCACCTTCTATGTGTCGCCAGTAGGCAATCAATGCATCCCGTGTCGCACGAGCGTTAAAGTTCTTATAATTTTTAAGTATAAATTCTAATGTAGTTATATTATTTTTGTTCATAAGGTCTTAAAATTATACCACAATTATATTAATATAACAATTAACTTAATCCGGTAGGTTTTCAGAGGGATAGCGAGTTCCTCGTTTTACAAAATTTTTTTCTACATCCTGAAATCCAAAAGTTTCTTTAAAATAATTAATAATAAGATCGGTGTCCATTCCATTTTTACAAGTATAAACATCAGCACTGGCGAATCGTCTTTCTGTAAACGTATGTACACTAATATGGCTTTCTGCGATCATAACAATACCACTCCAACCACCAGGGTCTTTTTCTCCATTCCCTTCAGAAAAAATTATCTGTGGTTCGGTAATTTTATGCATCCCAAGCTTTTCTGGTAAGGTATTAAGCCAACTAAAAACAGCATCTTTATTATTAAGTAGATCCTTATTACCTAGGTACCCATCAAGCATAAGATGTTCCCCAAAATTTGTTACTTTATCATTCATCTAAGTATTATATACTTAATATTTAGATTTTAAAAACACAAACAAAAACCCACCGAAGTAGGTTTTCTACTGGTGGGTAATGAATACATTAGGCGGAATACTTTTGCACACTGGCATAACTAAACCACAAACCTTCACAACTGTGACCATTTTTCTCATAAGCTTCTACTCGCTCAAGTGCTTCCAACATTGCTTTTTCGGCTTGTGGAAGTGTAAAACGAGACTGAGGATTAAGGAGAATTTTAAAATCACCAGGAGGAGATTCTTTTTGTAACCGTGACATACGTTCCCTGAACGTACCAACTGGTTTTTGGGACCTTGAATTTATTGGGTTTTCTAACATAACACGTAACATTAATTTATCTTATTTTACATAATCTAAAAATTACCGCAATGTTGCGGTAATTTTTAGATTAAATCAAATCCCCTCTTCTTTCAATTTCTCAATTGCTTCTTTTGCTTTCTTTGAGAGTTTCTGAGGCATAGTGACAAGCACCCGAATGATGATGTCTCCACGAGAGCCTCGGTGTGGCACACCCTTACCTCGTACACGGAGGAATTCGCCATGATTGATACCTTCAGGAATTTTCACCTCAAGCGTATTCCCTTCAAGTGTTTTCAATTCATATTTCATACCGAGGAGTGCGTCAGAGAGTTTAATCTTCAAATCCATCGTGAGATTGTTCCCATCACGTTTGAATACTCCATGCGAGCGAATATTCATCTTGATATAGAGGTCGCCTGCGTCGCCACCCTGAACTGCTTCACCCATGCCTGTCATGCGAATCATCTCACCGGGTTTGATGCCCGCAGGAATATCAATAGAGAATTCTTCTTGTTTACGACGAACGCCCGCACCCTTGCAATCGTGACATTTCTCATGAGGGCGCTTGCCGGTGCCATGACATTCGTCACACCCTCGCACACTTGCAAATGAACCGAGTATCGAGCGCTTCATCTCACGAACTTGACCTTGACCATTACATGTCTTACATGTGTCCATCTTTGTCCCCGGTGCACCACCAGAACCATGACAAGTCGAACACTTTGATTGTTTTTCGAGAGAAATAGTACGCTTCACACCAAAAATAGATTCTTCAAAAGTAATATCTATCTCAGTCGAAATATCTCGTCCGCGTTGTTTGGCTGAACGACGTCCGCCACCTCCACCAAAGAAATCACCAAAGATGTCTCCGAGGTCACCCATGTCGAATTCCACACCATTTCCATTCTGGAATCCAGAGAAATCAAACCCACCGAAACCTCCACCTTGTCCGCCTCCGAATCCTTGCGGGCCAGCCGAACCAAATCTGTCATACTGCGCGCGCTTATTATCATCAGAGAGTGTCTGATACGCTTCATTCACTTCCTTGAACTTCGAATCATCACCCTTGTTCTTATCAGGGTGATATTTATGCGCCATCTTATGGAACGCTTTTTTAATTTCGTCCTTTGATGCGCTTTTATCTATTCCAAGTGTTTCGTAATAGTCTTTTGACATAGTGATTTATTGACAAATATATTTTTTTATCATACAATTTAAATTAATAATTTAGATAGTATGTCATTGAAAAGAAAAACCCTAAGGGAGCTTATTGATTATGTTGAGTACATAAAAGTAAAAGGTGAAGTTGTTATTATTCTATTTTTCTTTATCGTAATTTGCTTCGTTACTGTAATAACATTCACCCCCTAGAGCAGTAAATGTTCCCCGTGTAATTTGATCACGGGGAACATTTTTTATTTCTGCTCCGGATTCTCATTAACTTCCGCATCCTTTACTTCTGGATTCTGCTCTTCAGGAGTTGTGTTTGCACCATCCTGTGCAGGAGTTTCTTTTGCCATTGCTTCACCAATTTTAGACATTTCAGCAGAGAGTGCTTCGAGTGATGTTTTCATCGCGCCGATATCACTACCGTCTTTTGCAGTTCGTACTGCAGTGATTTTCTCTTCAACACTTGCTTTGAGGGTTGCATCGATTTTGTCACCGTATTCTTTGAGGGATTTTTCCGCAGAGAAAATCATCATTTCAGCAGTATTTTTCTCATCAACAAGTTCTTTCTTCTTCTTGTCTTCTTCAGCATGAAGTTCAGCATCTTGTTGCATCTTCTTGATATCTTCATCGGTAAGTCCAGAACTTGCTTCAATACGAATCGTCTGAACTTTGCCCGATGCTTTGTCTTGTGCTTTCACATTCAAGATTCCGTTTGCATCCACATCGAATGTTACTTCAATCTGAGGAATACCTCGTGGTGCAGGTGGAATACCGTCAAGCACGAATCGGCCGAGAAGTTTGTTGTCAGATGCCATAGGTCGTTCACCTTGTGTGATATGGATTTCAACAGAGGTCTGATTATCTGCCGCTGTTGAGAATACCTGTGATTTAGAACTTGGAATAGTTGTGTTGCGTTCGATGAGTTTTGTCGCTACACCACCGAGTGTCTCGATACCGAGAGAAAGTGGAATCACATCAAGAAGAAGCACATCTTTGACATCACCTTGGAGCACACCACCTTGAACTGCAGCACCAAGTGCCACAACTTCGTCAGGATTGATTGAGCGATTTGGTTCTTTACCAAAAAGACTTTTCACCGCTTCGATAATAGCCGGCATACGAGTCTGACCTCCCACCATGATTATTTCATTGATTTCACCCATCTTAAACGGAGATGCTTCCATCGCACGCTTTGTGATTTCGATTGAGCGAGTAATATATTCTTCAGAAAGAGATTCGAGTGTTGCGCGAGACAATTTCTCTACCAAGTGTTCTGGGCCATTTGCACCAGAAGTGATAAATGGAATATTGATTTCAGTTTCTGGGGTTGTAGAGAGTTCGATTTTTGCTTTTTCTGCTGCTTCATCGAGACGCTGAAGTGCGAGAGGATCTTTTGAAATATCAATACCAGTTTTTGTCTTGAATCCATCTGCGAGCCAGTTGATAATCTTCTGGTCGATATCACGACCTCCCATGTGTGAGTCGCCATCAGTAGACTTCACTTCGATAACATCATCTGACACTTCGAGGACAGACACGTCGAACGTACCACCTCCGAAGTCATAGACAACGATTTTCTCATTCTTCTTTGTGTTGAATCCATACGCGAGCGCAGCCGCAGTTGGTTCATTGATGATACGCTTCACATCAAGTCCTGCGATAGCACCGGCATCTTTTGTCGCTTTACGCTGTGCATCATTGAAATACGCAGGCACTGTGATGATCGCCTCTGTGATTTTCTCACCGAGTTTTGCTTCTACGTCTGATTTGATTTTAGAAAGAATCATCGCTGAGATTTCTTCTGGACGATTCCATTTATCACCAATGTTTACTTCGACACCACCAGCAGTGCCTTTTTGCATTTTGAATGGAGCAGTTTTCTGTGCTTTCTGAATTTCTGCATCTTCAAACATATGCCCCATGAATCGCTTGATACCATAGATAGTATTTTGCGGATTTGTAACTGCCTGACGCTTTGCAAGGAGACCTACCAATCGGTCGCCATTTTTACCAATAGCAACAATAGACGGAGTTGTGCGTCCACCTTCGATGTTTTCAATAATTTTTGGCTGTCCACCTTCGATAATCGCGACAGCACTGTTTGTTGTACCTAAATCTATACCAATGATTTTTGCCATAATATTTTTAAAAAATTATTTATAATGATTATTAACTCTTTGAATAAACTCATCAATACTATCAAGATTTATTTTCATACTTGAATAATTTCCTGAATCACCCTTAAAATCTAAACCTTCTCCTAAATTATATTCGGGACTTAATCCTCCTTCTCCATCAAGCAAACTAGCGATGTTTTTTATTTGTCTTCCTCCAAATTCTTGCCTTAATTGAGATAAATCAAGATAACCCTCCTGATCGGCAAAAGATTTATACTTTTCCTTAAAACTAGACTCAGTATTTTTATGTTCTAAATTATTAGGATTCATACTTTTAAATATATATTATTAATAATTTTTTGACAAGTATTTCGTGACCACTAAAACTATGTTGATTATTATAATTACCCATGATAAACTGTCAATACCATGAAAAGACAAGATTTTTCAAAGAAAATCATTAAAATACTATCCGAAAAGCCAGCTGTTTCAATCAGAGAGGTAGTTGATACTGTTTTACCTGAAAACGGCTCTACATACCCTATTACACGCTCCATAAAGGGCCTAGAAGAGGCGGGGTTGATAGAACACATCTCATCAGGACAGAACAGTTACGCTCGCCTCACAAAGGACGGTAGAAAGAAAGCGACCAGTATCAAGCTCGAATCAGAAGAGAGTCTCGTCAGTACAACATGGGATGGATACTGGCGTATCGTTCTCCTCGATCTGCCAGAGAGTCGCAAAAACGAACGTGAATCCCTCCGCTACCTTCTCAAAAAAGCAGGATTCATCTGTCTGAAAAATTCAGCATGGATTTCCCCCTACCCATTCGAACATATGTTCACCAATATTAAAAAAGACCTCGGTCTTACGAGTGAATTAATGATTATTGTTACCAACACCGTAGACAAAGAAACTGAAGATTTTTTCTTTGAGAGTTTGAAATAAAAAAAACACTGCGCCACATAAAATGGCAACAGTGTCCCTAGTGACAGCTAATTATAAATAATTAGATATCAAAAGAAAAATAACAAGGATACTACACCTTAGGCACTTGTATGCGCAATCTGTACTCCAAGTTTGTCTTCGGATTGATTGGGGCACACGTTAATATACCCCATCATCGCACAACCAAATGCTACCCATGAAGGAATGAACATAAAAATAGCAACGAATGGAGGACTAATAAAAGGATCTTTTGCTTTCGTGATTAGAACCATGAAAATGATGACCGACAAAAGTAGTGTGAGTGTTACCGCAAACATAAGGCGATAAAACGCAATAGAACTTTTGTAAGGCTTAATCAAAAAAGCGTGAGCGCGTGAAGAAACATTTTGTGTCATAAAGGTATACGTATTTAAGGGTTTAAAAGATTTTTTTCATTATAAACCATATAACACCAAAAGTCAATTATATATAAAACTTCCCCTAGGTTGGACCTAAAAAACCCACTTGTAAAAAGTGGGTTTTTTATAATTAAGACACAAATTCTTTAATTGGAGAAAGTTCTTTTTCTGAAAAAATTTTTAGTTTGGTTGTTTTAAATACATGATCAAAAAAAGTTTCTCTTTTACCCTCACCAAAAATCATCATAATTTTTGTTGCTAAATTTTTCTTTGTTAAATTTTTTTCATCAAGTTTTAAATCTATGGAAATAAAATTTGATAAAGTAGATTTAACATACTCAGTAAAAAAACCATTTTTAGACATCTGTAAAGCATCATCAATTGTAATTATTTGACCTCTTACATAGGTATTTGGGACAATTACTTTTGATTCTTTTGAAGATGACATATTACTATGCCCAAATTTTTTTCTATCATCAGTCATTATTTCCATCTCAACAACCCAATAGCGGTAAACAACATCTCTTTGTTTTCCCCTTTTTATTCTTTGATGGTTTTCAAAAGCAAGAACTTTATTATAAGCATCTTGAGGTGTTTCTTTTATTCCAATAGAACAACTTTGTGTGGAACCACTTCCTTTTGTCCAATTTTCAAAGGTTTGAATATACAAATACCTTGATTTTTTAAGTGTAAAATTTAAACTTTTTACCATAACTATTTTATTTTTGTTTAAAAAAACAATACTATAATTTATCACAAAAGTCAATGAAAACAATCTCCCTAGGTAAGACCTAAGGAAACAAAAAAATACCTATTCTACAATTCTAACTAATTGCAGAATAGGTATTTTAGAAAGGAGATTTTATTTCTTCTCCCAGACAGTCACTCGGGCGGGACGAATTACCTTCCCTCCTATTTGATACCCTGATTGCACCACAGAAGCAATCGTATGATCTTTTGAGGTATCATCTGTTGAAACCATTTCCATAGATTCATGAAGTATTGGGTCAAATGGTACACCAATCGCATTTACTTGTGTCACCCCATTGTCACCCAAGACACGAAGAAACTGCTGGTGGATATATTCCACGCCACTACGCCAATTGGGGTCTACTTTCTCCCATGCTTCCTTATTTGCAAATGCCATATCAAAACTATCAAGTACAGGGAGTAAATCCTCCACAAGAGTACCTACAATAAATCCACGCATGTCTTTACGCTTCCCCTCTTCTTCTTTTTGGAGATTCACATAATCAGCTTTCGCCCTCTGCCAACCAGTGAGATATTCTTCTTTTTCAGAACGAAGTTTTTTGATTTCCTCGCGAAGTTTCTTTACCACATCTTTCGTTGGTAATGCATCACCATCTTCGGTACTGTCTACAAAAGTGATATCCTCAAAAATTTCGTTATTTTCATTTGTTGTGTTAGTTTCTTCTGTCATCCCAGTTAGAAAGTCAGAAATCAAAGATTTCTAAACTTATATAATTAATTGGTAAGCTATAATATAATCCCGAGTAATCACATTTTTAGATATTTTAGAATGTATGTGACTTCTAACGGGACAAGTACCGCACCAGTATACAAAAAGTAGCCCTTCTTTGCAAAAGGCAAAACGACCAGACTTATTCTAAAATAAGGTTGGTCGTTTGTAATGCTTCCTGTCATCGTCTAACGGGAGAATGTACGTGTGTGGAGTAAGTGTAGTACACGAAGAGCAATAGTGAGTTGGGCGATAGGTGCTCTCTTTTTGTGATTGAAGTAATTTTTCATCGTAGAGTCCGTATGAAAAATCTTCTTTGTCACAACGCACGCAAACCCACGTAATCCGTGCAAGCGGTGATTCTTTTTGTTTTTTCATACTCTGGCAAATTTTTTCAATCATATCACAAATTCCAAATAACTTATCCACAATGGATTAACTGCAAAAAAAGCTTCTTTAGATTTTACTAAAGAAGCTTTTTGTTAAAGTAACTTACAAATTCGGTACAAATACCAAAGTTTCAGCATTAACACAATTAACTTGAAGAGGTATGTATCCTTCGTTAGTATTAAAATACGAATTTATCCATTCATGTTCCTTACTGCAAAAAAGCTGTTGACCTCTTTTAATCAACTCAGCAAAATGTTCATTGCTACATTTTGAATACTTAAAAGAAAAACTCATATATCCTTGAGGTAAAATAGCACCAGCACTAACCCAATGCTGAGAACCTATATATCCGGCTAGTTCTTTTATATCAGACGATGAAGTACATTTTGCTTCTATTACACCGACAATAGGAACAGGGATTTCAATCAAATCATCTGAAATAAATCTGGGTAAATTAGACAACAGATATAATTCAACAGAATTAAAAGAGTCACGATCATCACCCCGCTTATCAAACAAAACCAAGCAAGGGTTTTCATATTGAGTGCTGGGTAGTTTTGCATACAGACAAGGTTTTGGAGCCCAATCACGATACTGCAATTGAAGGTTTTTAATTTCTTTAACTTCAAGAGTAGCAAGATACTCCCGGAATAGTACGCTCGGTAGGTCGTACAATAATTTTCTTTTCATAAAACAATGTATTTAGTTTTAAAAATTTCCCGTACAATGCCCAAGAATAAGGCTTTTATTTAAAGAATAATATATCATAAAATATATTATTTGTCAAAACATTAAAACTTACGTTTCTCGACCTCTTCCTCACAATGGAGCAAGCAAAAAGAAAGACCTCGTGAGAGGTCTTTCTTTTTTAGTATTAACGCTTACTCCAATGTGGTCGCCTCCGGCTCTTTGGAAACCCACGGTTTTCCAACAGGAGTACCCTGCCTTCCTCCACGGGGAAACCGGAGTTTTCCTTACAGGAACAGTACACCTTTTGGGTATTTTGAATACAAAGATATCTCAAAAGGTCTTGCAGAAGCTCCAAGTATTCGCTTCCTCACCCGACCCCTTTCTCACACCACAGTGGTCAAAAAAATACTCCCCTTTGGGAGTATTTTTTAAAACTAACGTTTTGACCACTGTGGTGATTTTCGAGCTTTTTTGAGACCGAATTTCTTTCGTTCTACCTGTCGAGGATCACGCTTGAGCATCTTTGCTTTCTTGAGGACACCACGGAGTTCGGCATCAAAGATAACAAGAGCACGAGAGATTCCATGACGGACAGCTTCAGCTTGAGCGTGACTACCACCACCTTTGACTGTTGCGATAACTTCAAATTTCTCTGAAGGATTCGCTGTTTCAAAAGCACCAGTGACAATCTTCTTGAGCTCAGCTGTTGGGAAATATGTGAGGAGATCTTTGCCGTTAAATGAGTATGAAGTCTTTGCTGTTTTCTTTAATTTTACGACAGCAGTCGCAGTCTTACGACGACCAAGTGCGCGAATGTATTCTTTTGTTACTGTTTTCTTTTCTGCCATAAAATTAATCTGTTATTGTTAAGCGCTTCATCATAAGCGGGCGAAGCTTGTTTGAAGGAAGCATACCATATACTGCGAGCTCATAGAGAGCACCCCAGCCTTTCTTTGTAATAATCTCTTCGTTCGTAGCAGTTTTGAGACCTCCTGGGAAACCAGAATATCGTTCGTGAAGTGTTTCTTTCATGCGTCGTTCTGACATCAACGTCTTACTTGCATTGATGAGGTTCACGCGAACATCTGCAACTTGGTTCGCAACATAGTCAGGAGTATTTTTACCCATGAGTGCTTTTGCTACTGCTGATGCGACACGACCAAGTGTCTTTCCTTCTGCGTCAATTGTGTATGTTGTAGTCATATTATATAAATTCAATTACTGCCATCTTACTTGCATCACCTGCGCGACGACCGAGCTTTGTAATACGAGTGTATCCACCTGTACGACCCTTGTACTTTGGAGCAATTTCATCAATCAATGTACTTGCTTCTGCGGTACGGTTGTACAAACGAGAAATCACAAGTCGTCGTGATGCAAGTGTTCCTACATTTGCCTTCGTAACAAGCTTTTCCATAAATGGACGAAGTTCTTTTGCTTTTGCTTCTGTTGTTTCGATTCGGCCATGCGCAATAAGCGAAAGCATAAGCCCCTTCAAGAGTGCGTGTCGCTGGTTCTTGTTTCGTCCAAATTTTCGAATGTTACTGTGGTGTCTCATATAAATTAATTACTCGGTTCTATTATTTTAATGTAATGCCGTATACAGCAAGAACCTTTTTGATTTCCTGAATACCCTTTTCTCCGATACCTTCGATTTCAAGCAAGTCTTCTTTCTTCTTTCGAGCAATACCACCGATTGTGCGAATATTTGCACCATCGAGAGCATTTAATGTTCGAGTAGAAAGATCAAGCGTATCGATACGAGTCTTCAAAATGTCAGTGAATTCACTTCCTTCGTTTTCTGCTTTCTCAGCTTTTACATCTGATGAATCATCAGATGATGTTGATTCTGCTGATACCTGCTTTGAAGCAACAGTAAAACCAACAATAGCCTGTAATTGTTCTACCATAATAACGATAGATTTTTCAAGTGCTTCACGTGGAGAAAGTGTACCGTCTGTTTCAATAGTCATTCGGAGGCGGTTGTGGTTTGTCTTGTCACCAACACGCATGTTTTCTACTTCGTAGGCAACACG
>Ga0172380_10005077_pt1 | contig 16290 bp, 19 predicted proteins | sample Leawe162metaG_FD_119747 | JGI IMG/M metagenome (GOLD analysis project Ga0172380, IMG submission 119747) | Leachate microbial communities from a municipal landfill in Southern Ontario, Canada - Leachate well 162 metaG | ecosystem: Engineered > Solid waste > Landfill > Unclassified | place...
AGCGGGATGCAATGCAAGGCGCAAATTGCGCCGCGTGGTCATTCTCACGCAAGCAATTTGCAACGCGGCAGTGCGCCCGCTGGGGGCAATCCAACCGGACAATTTCCCCCGCGCAAGGCATATTAACCACACTTTGCTTGGGAAGCCCGGCTTCGCCCTTGTTCAGCCGCACATTGCCAGGCGCTTCTGCGTGTTTGAGATTGGATGTCAGTGCGCACACCACCACCGTATTGATGCGGCTGGCGTTGAACACGTTGTTCTGAACCACCAGATGGGGATGCACATAGCCCGGTTCCGAACCAACCGGGTCATCGAGATAAATCCAGTAAATGTCCCCTTGCCGTATCACCATTCACCCTTGAGTGCGTGGTAATGCCGGGTGCGCCTTACGCGCTGCAATGCGAGTTCGGAGGCGTCGGGGGCGTCGCCGTAGGCGGTGTCGAGCCGTTCCAGCATTTGCCGGTTGCGGTGACGCTCGATGAACGCTTCCAAAGCCAGAGCCATCAAGCGGCTGCGGGAAATATGCAATTCTTTCGCCAGAGCGTCCCCTGCCTCATGCAAGCCGGGGTCCAGCGAAATAGCGGTTTTGACAGTATGCATGGCATTTATACCGTTAGTATAAGCAACGATACAAACATAGTCCCGCGAGGCAAAAAGATCAAGCCACCATCGCCCTGATGCCGAGCCGCTCGAACAATGCCTGATCGTGGCCGGTGGACGCGTTGCCGGTGGTGAGCAGCTTGTCGCCGTAGAATATCGAGTTTGCGCCGGCGAGGAAGCACAGCGCTTGCAGTTCGTCGCTCATCCCCTGGCGTCCGGCGGATAGGCGCACGAGGCTGGCGGGCATGGTGATGCGCGCGCAGGCGATGGTGCGCACGAACTCCAGCGGATCGAGATCGGGGCTGCCGGCCAGCGGCGTGCCTTCGACTTGCACCAGCAGGTTGATCGGCACCGATTCCGGCGGCGGATCGAGGTTGGCCAGTTGGGCGATCAGCGCGGCGCGGTGGGCGCGGGTTTCGCCCATGCCGACGATGCCGCCGCTGCACACTTTCATGCCCACCTTGCGCACCCGGTTCAGCGTTTCCACGCGGTCGCGGTAGCTGTGGGTGGTGGTGACTTCAGTGTAGTATTCCTCGGCGGTGTCGAGATTGTGGTTGTAATAGTCCAGCCCGGCCTCGCGCAATTGTTCGGCCTGGCCTTCCTTGAGCATGCCCAGCGTCACGCAGGTTTCCAGCCCCAGCGCTTTTACTGCCCGCACCATGTCGAGCACCGGCGCCATATCCTTGCCTTGCGGTCCGCGCCAGGCGGCGCCCATGCAGAAGCGGGTGGCGCCCTGTTCTTTGGCGGCTGCGGCCTGGGCAAGCACGGTGTCGAGTTCCAGCAGTTTTTCCTTTTCCACCTCGGTGTGGTGGTGCGCCGATTGCGAGCAATAACCGCAATCCTCGGAGCAGCCGCCGGTCTTGATCGACAGCAGCGTGCTCACCTGCACTGCGTTGGGGTCATGACGCTCCCGATGCACCTGCTGGGCGCGGAACAGCAGATCGTTGAAGGGCAGCGCGAACAGCGCCTCGATTTCGTTGCTCGCCCAGATGTGGCGCGGCCTATCCACGGCCTTGCGGTCTATTGCCAATCGGCCCGCATCCGCCGGATCATTCATCGACTTCCACCTCCACCGTTAAATCTTTCCAGTCTTCGCGCCCGGCGCGGTAAAGATCGCGCAGCCCCAGCGGCACCACCGCCAGTATGCCCACCGCCCATACCGCCAGCCACATGTGCAGCGCCCCGCCGAGCAACGCCTTCAGTTCGCCGGAAAAATTGAGGATAACCACGAACGATCCCGCCATGCCGTAAAAACGATAGCCCGCCCAACGCGTATATTCGCCCACCCGACTGTCGGGATGGTGCGCCACCGCAGCATAGGTGAAGATCGAACCGGCGATCCAGATCGGCGCCAGCACCGGGAGCAAGGTCGCGATGATGCTGCCGAGATTGAACACGCGTGCGGACAGCTTGCACTGCCCGGCGCTGATGATTTTTTCGATTTTTTTCACAGCCATGGTTGCCGACCTTATGATCAAAAAACGGGGTTAATCCTAAAAACCGCATTTGCTTAACCGCAGAGACGCAGAGACGCAGAGACGCAGAGAAATAAATTGAGTTACAACAATTTTCCACCTCATCAAATGGGTGATGTCGCACAATACCATAACTTACTGTTTTTTTCTCAGCGCCTGAAGCGTCTCTGCAGGGTAAATTTGTTCTCCGCCCGGAAAAAACCATTCACCGCAGAGACGCTTCAGGCGCTGAGGAAAAACAATGGGTTGTAGAATTGGTAGAATTGAATGGTTTCACCCTTTTCATTGATTTCTCTGCGTCTCTGCGGTTCATCTGAGTTTTTTAGGTTAATGCGAGTAAAATGAGCGCAATCATCAAGGATACGCCCCGCCTTGTCAATTTTTCAGCCCTCATTTTTAAACGTCTGCACAAAATTCATGCAGCGGATGTTTTCGCAGGAATGCCTGCTGTGCGGCGCAACGGCGATTGATGGGCAACTCTGCCCGCCCTGCCGCGCCACTCTCCCGTATCGTCCGCAGCCTGCCTGCCCCATATGCGCGCTACCCACGGCGGGCGGGGAAATCTGCGGAAACTGCCTGAAAAAACCGCCGGCTTTCGACCTGACGCTGGCCGCCTTCAGCTACACCTTTCCCGTTGATGCGCTGGTTCACTCTTACAAATACGCCGGCAATCTCATCCTGCTCGACTTGCTCACGGAACCGCTGATCCATCTGGCAGCCGCGCAAACCAGGCCGGATCTGCTTATCCCCATGCCGCTTCATCCGGCGCGACTCAGGGAGCGCGGCTTCAACCAGGCGCATGAAATCGCCAAACCACTTTCCGGTAAACTCGCCATCCCGCTGGACGGGCGCGGCTGCAAGCGCGTTATCGACACCAAACCGCAAGCCGGCCTGAAATTCAAGCACCGCGCCCGCAACCTGCGCGGCGCGTTCAGTTGCGAGCGGGATTTGAGCGGCATGAATATCGCGCTGATTGACGATGTGATGACCACCGGCGCTTCCCTTAACGAACTCGCCAAAGCAGTGCGGGTGCGCGGCGCGGCGCAAGTGAGTGCTTGGGTGGTGGCGCGAACGCTGCCGCGCTGACTATCAAGATGCAGTAGCGTTTCAGGCATCAAGTCAGCCTTGACAAGGCAATGCAAGCGCATTACCTTGCTGAATATAAGTTGCTTTATGAGGTTGCCATGACCGCGACACTTGAACTCGAATCCACCTTGACCGACCGCTACCAGACCACAGTGCCGGATGCAGTTCGTCGCGCGCTCAAACTGGGCAAGCGCGACAAAATTCGCTATGCCGTCCAGGCTGACGGCATGGTCACGCTGTCCCGCGTAGCCACCGAAAATGATCCTGTGTTAGGTAGCTTTCTGGATTTTCTCGCCCGCGACATCATGGATCATCCGCAACATGTGCGTAGCGTGGATGCCGGTTTGGCGGAGCGCGCCCTGTCGCTGGTGAAAGATGTCGAGGTGGATATCAATGCGCCACTAACGGCTGAAGACGAATGAAAGTCAACGGCTGGTCGCTCTTTGCGCACCCGCTGTTTCTGGAGCAGATTGAAACGCTATGCGCGCAAGTTGAAGCCTTGCAACAGAAATATCCCGTAGACTTCATCAAGAAAAATGCCGCTAAACGACTGGCTGCGATTACCGGATTGGCATTCGATGTGATCCCCCAAGACCCCGGACGCGCAGAATACCGGCAGGGCGCAACCCTCGGCGGGCGACACAAGCACTGGCTGCGCGCCAAGTTTTTTCAACAGTACCGGCTGTTTTTCCGCTATCACCGGGAAAGCAAAATCATCATCTACGCCTGGGTGAACGATGAGAACACCAAACGCGCCTATGAACATAACGATGATGCATACAAAGTGTTCCAGCGCATGCTTGAATCCGGTCATCCGCCGGATGACTGGCAAAACTTGCTGGAGGAAGCCGGAAGCACCGGCGAACGGCTAAACAAATTCATGGAAAAACCGGCTGACGGCTGAGGCGCTTTCTATTTCCCCCGCGCAAGGCATAAACACGGCAAGGTAAATTTGTTCTCGCCCAGAAAAAAATTATTTACCGCAGAGACGCTTCAGACGCCGAGAAATCAACGAAAAGAGTAAAACCATTCAATTCTACAACCCGCTGTTTTTCCTCAGCGCCTCTGCGGTGAATGGTTTTTCCCCGCGCGGAGAACAAATTTACCCTGACAAACACGGTTGTGCCGCTTGACTCGAAATTTAAAGGTGCTACCTTACTCTCTCCTCAATCCCAAATCAGGAGGTTATATGGCAACTGCATGGATACTCGTCGCCAACGCCAGCGAAGCGAAGGTTTATGCCAACAAGGGCATCGGCAAAGGCCTGGAAGTCATCGCCAGGCTAAGCCACCCGGATAGCCGCAAAAAAACCTCCGAGCTGGTCAGCGACCGCCCCGGCCACATGGCGGGTGCCGGCAACGGTCATGGTTCGCATGTGCCGGCCACCGACCCCAAGCAGCACCAGCGCGACATTTTCGCCCGCGAACTGGCGCAGCAACTTGACCTGGGGCGCACCACCAACCGCTACCAGCGCCTGATCGTCGTCGCCGAGGCGCATTTTCGCGGCCTGCTTAACGGCGTGATGAACAACCAGGTCAGCGGCTTGGTCAGCGACACCATCGATAAGGACTACACCAAGCTAAACGACAAGGAACTCGCCGGACGCCTGGAAAAAGTGATTTACCTCTGAACCCCAGCCGGACAGGCTGGAACACAAAACTTCACCGCAGAGGACGCACAGGCGCGCCAAGCCATTCCTCTGCGGCGAATAGGTTTTCTCCTCCCCCGATCACAGATATTTGAACGGGTCGATGCCCCACATGCCCGGCAATTCGTGCTGCACTATCCGGTCGCTGCTGCCCGGCGGCGTGGCAAGATCAATGTCGCGCGGCGTGACGAAGCCCGTATTCGGGTCGAAAATCGCCCGCACCAGCGGATGCAGCAGGCTTTTTTCCCCTTGCCGCACCACTACCGCCAGCAGCCCGCTTTCCAGGCTGACCAGCGAGCCGGTCGGGTAGATGCCGATAACCCGGATGAAATGCTGGATCAATTCCTCGTTGAAATGGAACTTGCTCCATTCGAACAGTTTCTTCAGCGCGACAGTCGGCTCCATGCCTTTATGGTAGACGCGGTTGGAAGTCAGCGCGTCGTAAACATCGACGATGGAGGCCATTTGCCCGTAAGGCGAGATGGCATCCTGCTTCAGCCTGTCGGGGTAGCCGGTGCCGTCGAAGCGTTCGTGATGCTGGACAGCGACGAGTATTGCGGTTTCCGTCACGCCCTTGGTCTGTTTGAGAATTTCCCGTCCCTGGGCGACATGCGATTTCATCAGTGCGAATTCGGCTTCGGTGAGGGCGCCGGGCTTGTTGAGGACGGCATCGGGCACCTTCATTTTGCCGATGTCGTGCAACAGCCCGCCGATGCCTAATTCCATAATCAAATCGCGCTCGATTTCCATGGCATGGGCGAAGGCCACCAGCAAGGTGCATACGCTGACGCTGTGCTGGAAGGTGTAGTCGTCTTTTTGCTTGATGCGCGACAAGCTGGTGAGCGCATCCTTGTTGCGAAATATCGAATCGGTGATGCGTTCCACCACCGGCTGCGCTTTTTCCACTTCGATCTGCTTGCCCAGCCGGGCATCCGCCAAAAGGCTATGCACCACTTTATGGGCTTCCTGATGCACCTGCCGGGCGACGGTCATTTCCTCGTGCAGCGGCGTGGGCACAGGCTTGGCGCCGGCTGCCACGCGGGTGATTCTTTCATGAATTTCGCTATCGAACTCTTCCTTGGTCTGCGCGTCCGCGACATCCGTGCCCAAGGCGGTGTCGATATATACTTCACGGATGCCGTAGGCGATGATCTTCTGGATGGTCTCCTCGTCCTTGAGGCGGAACGTATTGAAGACGAAAGGGTGATCGATCCAGCCGCAGTTAATATCGTGGATGAACATGCCGGGCGTGAGTTGATCGCTACGAACGCGCTTAATCATGGACATCCACCTTGTTGCGTCGGCTCAATAGAGTATCCGGCAGTGTATCGCGCCTTCGATGGCCTTGAGTTCGTCGAGTGCAATCTGGCTCTCGGTCGCATCCACATCGATCACCACATAGCCCACCAGTTCCGTGGTCTGCAAATACTGCGCGGCGATGTTGATGCCGATGCGCGCGAAGCATTCGTTAATGCGTGCGAGCACGCCGGGAATGTTGCGGTGGACATGCAGCAGCCGGCATTTGCCGGCGATTTCGGGAAGCGAGACTTCGGGAAAATTCACCGCCGAAGCTGTCGAACCGTTGTTGCTGTAGCGCATCAGCTTGGCCGCCACCTCGCGGCCTATGCTGGCCTGCGCCTCCAGGGTGGAGCCGCCGATATGCGGGGTGAGGAGGACGTTTTCGAAACGTGACAGCGGTGAAACGAAAGGATCGTCCTTGCCCTTGGGTTCGGCGGGAAAAACGTCAATGGCCGCGCCCTGCAAGTGTTTCGACTCCAGCGCGGCGACCAGCGCCTCCAAATCGACGACGGCGCCGCGCGCGGCATTGATGAGGCAAGTGCCGCGCCGCATCTGCGCCAACTCCTGCGCGCCGATCAAATTGCGCGTGGCGGGCGTATCGGGAACATGCAGCGTAACGACATCGGACGCCGCCAGCAAATCGGCCAGCGCCGACACCTGCCGCGCATTGCCGAGTGCTAGCTTGGCTTCTATGTCGTAAAAGATCACCGACATGCCCAGTTGCTCGGCAAGCACGCCAATCTGCGTGCCGATATGGCCGTAGCCCACGATGCCCAGCGTCTTGCCGCGCACCTCGAAGGAATGGGCGGCGCTCTTCACCCAGCCGCCTCTATGCAGGATGGCGTTCTTCTCCGGGATGCCGCGCATCAGCATGATAATTTCGCCAAGCACCAGTTCAGCCACGCTGCGCGTGTTGGAAAACGGCGCATTGAACACGGGAATGCCGCGCCGCGCCGCAGCCGGCAGATCGACTTGGCTGGTGCCGATACAAAAACAGCCAATCGCCACCAGCTTCGGCGCCTGATCCAGCACCTCCTCGGTAAGCAACGTGCGCGAGCGCACACCGACGAAGTGGGCGCCGCCTATCGCCGCAATCAAGGCCGGCCCCGCCAAGGCTTGGGGATACGATTCCACTTGCGCATAACCGTCGCGGTGCAGGGCTTCAACGGCGGAAGGATGGATGCCTTCGAGCAGCACGAACTTGAGTTTGTCTTTACTGAACGACAGATGGGATGGCATGACGATGGCTTCCTTATATCCTGAACCGGACGAGCCGGAACCAAACAGGATGTAGGGTGGATAAGCGAAGCGCATCCACCGCACGGTGTCGAGGAATGTTCAGGTGGATGCGCTTCGCTTATCCACCCTACCTTGTCGTGATGCCCTTCGATCCGCACCAGTGCTTAATCTACGGCATATTCTTCGCAAATAATGTAAAGACTTGGCCGATTAAGTTACTGAACCGGATCAATTTGATCGTTCCCACGCGAGGCAAAGGAACGCGACCGCCGACGCTCCGCGTCGCGTATCAAATCCAGGTATCTATCACCAGCTAACTTTTCCAGCGTAATTTTGCCGGTGTTCCGTTATATCGGGACGCGGAGCGTCCCCGGCTGCATTCCTTTGCCTCGCGTGGGAACGATCTAAGGATAGGAATGCGAAACGTTCCGCAACCGCAGCAAACGATGAAACCCGTTGCAGCGCGGAGGAAAATCCCACATTCTCCCTCCGCACTACAACGGTTTTTTTGCGTCAGCCCTTTTTGGCGATTGCTGCCAGCACGGCTTCGCCCATTTCCGCCGGGGATTTGGCGACGACCACGCCGGCGGCTTCCAGCGCGGCGATTTTGTCGGAAGCCAGGCCGCTGCCGCCGGCGATGATCGCGCCGGCATGACCCATGCGCTTGCCCTTGGGGGCGGTCTGGCCGGCGATGTAGGCCGCCACCGGCTTGGTGACGTGCGCCTTGATGAATTCCGCAGCCGCTTCCTCGCGCGTGCCGCCGATTTCGCCGACCATGATGATGGCTTCGGTCTGCGGATCGTCCTGGAAACGCTGAAGGCAGTCGATGAAATCCAGCCCCTTGATCGGGTCGCCGCCTATGCCCACGCAGGTGCTCTGCCCCAGGCCCGCGCGGGTGGTCTGGTAGACCGCTTCGTAGGTCAGCGTGCCGGAGCGCGAAACGATGCCGACCTTGCCTTTTTGGTGGATGAAGCCCGGCATGATGCCGATCTTGCATTCGCCGGGGGTGATGATGCCGGGGCAGTTGGGTCCGATCAGCACCGACCGGCTGTCTTTCAGCACGGCCTTGACATTCATCATGTCGAGCACCGGGATGCCCTCGGTAATGCACACGATCACCGCTATGCCGGCGTCTGCGGCTTCCATGATGGAGTCCGCCGCATAGGCCGGCGGCACGTAAATCATCGTGGCGTCGGCGCCGGTCGCCTGCACCGCATCGCGCACGGTGTTGAATACGGGTAGCCCGATGTGGGTCTGCCCGCCCTTGCCCGGCGTCACGCCGCCAACCATTTGGGTGCCGTAGGCGATGGCCTGCTCGGAATGGAACGTGCCTTGTTTGCCGGTGAAGCCCTGGCAGATGACCTTGGTGTCTTTGTCAACTAGTATGCTCATATTTTTCAAACCTCGAATTCATTGCGGGCGACGCCGGATTGGCGGATTATGGACAGAAGGGTTCCTATGCGCAATTCATCGTGCTCCGGTACGGGAACGGTCGTTGTTCCTCGTCCTTCCCTGCGTTGCATGACTATATGGCTTCCTTTTTGTCTTATTTCCGCAAATCCGTGCCGCGCCAAAATAGCGCATACCTCTCTTCCCGAGAGGATGCGCAGCTTACCCAACCGCTACCTCTACCTCAAGTTGGGTTATGTATATTTCCCCAGGCAAACGTCGGTGCAACTCTTCCTGTGATGCGCACTCAAGAAAAAGCGTTACTGCTTCATGCAGATTGTCCCTGGCTTGCGTGACGTTGTCGCCCTGGCTGGCAATGTCCAACTCCGGGCACAGGGACACGTAACCGTCTGCTTCCCGCTCAATGATTGCCGTAAAATTCATTGGCGCTATTCCGGCACACCGACCGCAGCCACCGCGCGTTTCGCCGCGTCGGTCAAGTCGTTGGCGGAAATGATGTCCAGCCCTGATTCGGTCAGCATTTTCTGCCCCAGCTCGACGTTGGTGCCTTCGAGGCGCACGATCACCGGGACTTTTACGCCGACTTCCTTCACTGCGGTGATGATGCCTTCGGCGATAATGTCGCAGCGCATGATGCCGCCGAAAATATTGACCAGGATAGCCTTGACGTTGTGGTCGGAAAGAATGATCTGGAACGCCTTGGAAACGGTTTCAGCCGTCGCACCGCCGCCCACATCAAGGAAGTTGGCGGGCTGGCCGCCGTGCAGTTTAATCAGGTCCATGGTCGCCATCGCCAGCCCGGCGCCGTTGACCATGCAACCGATATTGCCGCTGAGGGCGATGTAGTTGAGGTCGTATTCGTGCGCGGCGACTTCCTTGGCGTCCACCTGGGTGGTGTCGTGCATGGCCGCGAGCGCCTTTTGGCGGTACAGCGCGTTGTCGTCCACGCCGATCTTGCAGTCCAGCGCGACCAGCTTGCCGTCCTCGGTGACGATCAGCGGGTTGATCTCGACCATGGCCAGATCGCTGGCCATGAACAGGCGGTATAGCCCCTTGGCGAGTTTGCCGAATTCGGCAATCTGGGCGCCTTCCAGGCCGAGGCCGAAAGCCAGGTTGCGGCACTGAAAATCGCGCAGTCCCCATATCGGATCGCAGGTGGCGCGCAGGATTTTTTCCGGCGAAGTCTTGGCGATTTCCTCGATTTCCATGCCGCCGCTGCCGGATGCGACCAGCACGATGCGTTCCGATTCGCGGTCCACCGTCAGGCTGAGATACAGTTCGCGCGCAATCGGCAGCGTTTCCTCAATCAGCAGGCGCGACACCTTTTGGCCGTCGGGCGCGTTTTGGTACGTGACGAGCTGGCTGCCGAGCAGCGCGGCAACCGCTTCTTTCAGCGCTTCCGGCGTTCTCACCAGCTTGACGCCGCCCGCTTTGCCGCGCCCGCCTGCGTGGATTTGCGCTTTAACCACCCAGGCGGCGCCACCCAGCTCCGCCATTGCGGCGTCAGCCTGCGCCGCATCATCCAGCGCCACGCCGCGCGGCGTGGCGACTCCGTATTCCCGCAATACCTGCTTGGCTTGATATTCGTGAAGGTTCATGTCGGCCCAATTTCCAAAAAAATAATAAGAATAACTTTTTTAGCGGCTGGAGGCTAGAGGTCTTGGCTTTGCTTACAAGGTAAATTTGTTCTCGCCCAGAAAAAAATTATTCACCGCAGAGACGCAGAGACGCCGAGAAATCACTGAAAAGGGCAAAACCATTCAATCTTACAACCCATTGTTTTTCCTCAGCGCCTCTGCGTCTCTGCGGTGAATGGTTTTCCCCCGGGCGGAGAACAAATTTACCCTGGCTTTGCTCACACGGTAAATTTGTTCTCAGAAAAAAATTACCCTGAGCGGTCAACTGAGCTTTCTGGGATAATCCCACCAACCCGTCTATTTCCAATATTTTTTCATGCTGAAATCCAAAGACTTCCGTCTGCCTTCTTTAAGCCTGCGCTTTATCCCGGTGTGGCGGCGCAATTTCCTGGTGTGGCGCAAGCTGGCGATACCTGCGCTGCTCGGCAATCTGGCCGATCCGGCGTTTTACATGCTGGGGCTGGGTTATGGGCTGGGCGGGCTGTTGCCGGAAGTGCACGGCATGACGTACATTGCTTTTCTCGCTTCCGGCACGCTGTGCTACAGCACGATGAACAGCGCCAGTTTCGAGGCGCTGTATTCCGGTTTTTCGCGCATGCATGTGCAAAAAACCTGGGACGCGATCCTGAATGCGCCGCTCACGCTGGACGATGTGCTGCTCGGCGAATTGGTGTGGATCATCACCAAGAGCCTACTGTCCGGGCTGGCGATTCTGGCGATCATCTGGGCGATGGGCTTGCAGGTTTCCTTTGCGATGTCGCTGTGGGCGATACCGCTGATTGTCCTGATGGGCTTCTGTTTTACCGGGATGGCGCTGGTGATCAATGCGGTTTCGCCGAGCTACGATTTTTTTATGTATTACTTCACGCTGGCGATTACGCCCATGGTGCTGCTGGGCGGGGTGTTTTATCCGGTGGACCAGCTCCCCGGTTTCCTCCAGGGCGTTTCCGCAGCGCTGCCGTTGACCCACGCCATTGAAATGGTGCGCCCGCTGATGCTGGGGCATGCGCCGGAAGGCGTGTTGCGCCATACGCTGGTGCTGCTCGCTTACGGCACGCTGGGTTATTATCTGGCGCTTGCGCTAACGCGCAGAAGATTGCTGAAGTAAGCGGCACTGTGGTGACGTTATCCTAGTGACTTAATCGGCCAAGTCTTTACATTGTTTGTGAAAAATGTGTCCTAGGCCAAGCACTGGTGCGATTCTCCGGCTAAAATTCTTTCACCGCAGAGACGCAGAGACGCGGAGAAATATAAACGGATGGTGAAACCATACCATTGCCCTACAAAATCTCTGCGTCTCTGCGTCTCTGCGTCTCTGCGTCTCTGCGGTAAATATTTTTGGTTCCGGCTCATCCGGCTTAGAATTATCCCTTCGCCCATTTCCCGAACATCTCCCGATACGCCGTTTCCACCCTGCGGGCGAATCCTGTTTCGTCCATCAGCGCGCCGCTTTCCATTTCCCGGCGCAGGCCGGCGCGAAAAGTGGCGAGCTTGGGCAAATCCGAAGCCAAGGCTACGGCCAGCGCTACATAGTCGTCTTCGGTGCGGGCGATTAACGCAGGATGCCCGGCGCCTTCCAGGATGGCGCTGCCCAGCCGTCCGACGCTGGGACGCCCGGCCAGCGTGACGAAAGGAACGCCCATGTACAGGGTTTCGAACAAGGTTGTCCCGGAATTGTGGGGGAAGCAGTCCAGGCCGATGTCCAAGCCGCGCAGCACGTCCCACGGGGGAGAGTGGCAAGCGATTTCCAGTCGCTCCCGACGGACCCCGTAGGCGGCGAATTTTTCCGCCAGCGCGTCTTGCATCGTGGTGCTCTTGAAATCGCCGCTGTCGATCACCAGCCGTGCGTTTTCCACCCGGTTTAATATTTCCGACCATACTCGTATGGTATGGGGATTGATGCGCACCGCCCGCGTCAGGGCGCCGAAGGTGACATAACCACGCGTCAAGGCCGGCAATATGCTCACCGCCCCCATGTCTTCCGCCGGGCGATAGACGTATCCAGGCGTATCCAGCCGCCAGGGCGCTTCCGAGAATAGCCCTTCGCTGCCTGCCGGGGCGGCTACTGCATCGGTCAACAGGTAATCCACCGCCGAGAGGCCGGTGGTGTAGCCGAATCCCAGCCAGGACAGGGACACCGGCGCGGGCTTCTGGGCGAATACCGACAGCCGGTTTTTGGCGGTGTGCCCGGCCAGGTCCACCAGGATGTCGATGCCGTCGGCGCGGATGCGATCAGACAAGGCATCGTCGGTCATGCCTGCCATCGGTGTCCAGTGATCCACATATCCCTTATAGCGGGCGGTGACTTCGTCTTCCCGTGCCAGTTCGGCATAGGCGTAGACTTCGACGGCGTTCTTGTCGTGGTGCGCCAGCAAGGGTTCCAGAAAATGCCGGCACGAGTGGCGGCGAAAGTCCGGCGAGACATAGCCGACCTTCAGGCGGCGACCGGTTTCGCGGCTGTTGCCGTGGGCGCGCCATTTTCCCCGCTGGGGCAAGCCGAAGCGTTCGTCATACTCCCGGTACGCGGCATAAATTTCTTCGCCGCTTTTGTCCGGGTGGTAGTTGAGGGTGAACAACAAGTTGTTAAACGCCGCCACATAGTCGGGCTTGATCTCCAGTGCGCGGCGAAAACCAGCCGTTGCGTCATCAAACTGCCCTTGGTCTTTTAACACATTGCCCAGATTATTGTGCGCTTCGGCGTAATTGGGCTTGATTTTCAGCGCCATATGGTGGCTCGCCACGGCGTCGTCAAATTGTCCGAGATATTTCAGGGTGTTGCCCAGATTGCTGTGCGCCTCGGCGAAATCAGGTTTAGCCCCCAGCGCCCGGCGAAAGCTTGCCGCCGCATCGACGAGTTGCCCGAGTTCTTGCAGGGCTACGCCTAAGCTGTTGTACGCTTCCGCGTAATGGGGATCTATCTGCAACGCCCGATGGAAGCTCTCCACAGCGCTATTGAGTTGCCTGATGTCTGTCAGTGCAATGCCCATATTGTTATGCACCACAGCAGAATCGGGTTCGATCTCCAGCGCCCGGCGGTAGCTTGCCACGGCTGCGTTAAGTTTTCCGAGGTCGCGCAGGGCGTTGCCCAGATTGCTGTGCGCCATGAAAAAACCGGGCTTGGTCTCCAGCACCCGGCGATAGCTCGCCACTGCCGCGTCGAGTTTTCCGAGGCTGCGCAGAACGTTGCCCAGGCTGTTAAGCAGAAGCGGCTCGTTGGGAACAACGCTTAGCGCCCGGCGACACCACATTTCGGCTTCCGCGAATTTCCTGCTGTCGTGGAGTACGATGGACAAGTTGCCCATGGCCTGGTAGTAATTTTTCTTGTTCCTGATGGCGACCTCGTAGGAATTTGCCGCCTCGTCCAGCTTCCCCTGATTGGCCTGAGCCATTCCGAGCAGGAAACAGGCCTGCGGATGGTTGGGTTTTGCGACCAGCACCTCGCGCAGCAGCAGTTCCGCCTGGGCGGCATTGCCGCTGTTGATATGCTGTTCGGACATGCGCAGCAAATCCTGAATGGCACTCGCGGGCTGCACCGCGCTTGCCTGCCGGACGCTGGGGTTATTCAGGCAGCACTTCTTGAATTTCTTGCCGCTGCCGCACGGGCAGGGATCGTTGCGTTCCGGCTGGCTCATGACGGATTCATGTCTTTCGTGTGAGATGGATGTCTATTGTTGCATAGGGTTGCCTGCCACGCGGCCTGGCCTGTTCCGTCGGAAAAGTATTTCACGCCGATACGCGGCAACAAGCTGTGATATTTGGCGCTGTTGAAGCAGAAATGCCTCAGATGATGTCCTCAAATGCATCGTCCCTTACTCCCCACACCCTGTCACCCAAAACCCAAGCTTCAATGCTTGACGGTGCATTGAGTTTCGCGTTTGTCGGCAAGCATTTCAGAAGATGATAATGAAGTGCGTTGGAAACGGCATCGGTTGCGAGCACCAGTGGGTCGCTTTTGCCGGCAACGATGACTCTACCGATCCGCTTGACATCCATCTCGAACGGGGGAGTTCTCACAGAGAAGCTTATGGTTCCACTGACCTCCTGTCTTGTATCCGGGTCCCATCCTTTAACAATGTGGCTGCTCGTCGCGATATTGCGTAACCCGTCAATCGTCTGCTCATAGTGACGACGAAGTTCAATGTCGATTTCGTCAAAGTACAGGTCGACGCAATCCCGGTTGAGTTCCTCTGCCAGCACCTCAAGTTTGAGCGCTAATCCCTGAATGATTTGCGTTTCAATTCTCTCTGTACTTGGCCGGTCTGTTTCAGGAATACGAATGCGGGATCGTTTCGCTGCCTTGGCTTTCATTTTTAGCGCTTCCAAACGCTCGTGCGCCTCTCGCTCTAGCAATAATCGGCGAGCGTCGTAAATGACGGGGACTTGTTGGCTACGTATCAACTCGAAGAACTCTTCCCGGACAGAGCCGGCAACGGCTGCCCATGCCTCATTACCGGGCTTGAATGCGTCGGTAAAGTGAATTTTCGCCCCCTGTGGGGCAGCAGCGCAAAATCGATTGAATCCATCACGATAGGCTTCCCGCATCTCATCCAAATATTCGGATGGGTAAGCGAGTGCGCACATCACGCCGAGCATATTGTCGTGGTCGGAGACAAGATTGCGCGAATAGCCCATCTTGCCGGCCTCGTCCACATAGGCAACAATGTTCATCAATGATATCCTAGAGCCGTCACGAGAAACAGCGAGAATGCAACATCCAGGGTGAAAGCTGATAACGGCCCCAAATGGACAGATTGCGGACGCGCCTATCGGGAGCACGTGGCTTTGCTATGATTTCTATGTCATATCCGAGGTTTTTTAAGCATTCCATCAGCTTACGTTCGGACAGGTTCGCGAAGTCACCGCGCAGCAGGCATGAAACCTTCGGTTGTGCGATGCCCATGCGTTGGGCAGCCTCTTCTTGGGTCAAGCCGAGACGGCGCACGGCGCGCGTGATTTCGATCACTAGGCCGGACTTGATCTTAAGCTTTTCAGCATCCTCCAATGCCAAATCGGCAAACACGTTGCCGGAACTGGTTTCGATCTCGATGCCGTCAATCATGCGCTTTGCCATCTCGTAACTCCATTGCCAGCACCTCGGCCACTTTCAGCCTGGCGTGAATGATGTCCATATCCTCTTTCGGCGTGGCGATGCCGCTCTTGCTCTTCTTCTGAAAACAGTGAAGGACGAACACAGCCTCCGCGAATTTCACAGTGTAGACGGCGCGGTACGTGCCGCCGGAATCATTTTCGACCACTTCCAGAACTCCGGCGCCACCGAAGCCTTTGAGCACCTTTGCCGCATCGTGCTGGTCGCCGTGCTGCGCAAAGTCCAGTGCATGACCGAAAAACTTCCGCACGTCGGGCGGAAGTGACATTAAGTCCTTCTTGCTACTCCCGATCCAGGCGAGCGATTTTTCTTTGTCGGCCATTCCCGCATTATACCAATGCAGGTATATCTGGCAAGATGCTTATGCCTTGCACGGCAGTAATTGTCCGAAGTGGATTGTTTCTAAGCAGGATGCAATGCATACCTTCGTCACAGCACGACCTGTGTCCCCATTTCCACCACCCGGTTGGGCGGCAGCTTGAAGAAGCCGGCAGCGCTGCCGGCGTTGCGGAATAGGGCGATAAACAGCTTCGCGCGCCACAGCGCCATTTCCGAGCCGATCCGGGGAATCAGCGTCTCGCGCCCGAGGAAGAACGAGGTTTCCATCAGATCGAAAACGACGCCCTGGGCGGCGCACACTCCAGCCCGTTCAACTGAGCTTTCTAGAACTGAAGTTTCACCGTTTTAAAATCCCTTTGTGGCCGTGTTTACAGGGGATATGAATTTCGACGGGATTTGCTATTGATACAGCAAACCCCGTCAAAATAGCTTTCCCTTATACGCTACGGC
>Ga0172380_10005078_pt1 | contig 16288 bp, 17 predicted proteins | sample Leawe162metaG_FD_119747 | JGI IMG/M metagenome (GOLD analysis project Ga0172380, IMG submission 119747) | Leachate microbial communities from a municipal landfill in Southern Ontario, Canada - Leachate well 162 metaG | ecosystem: Engineered > Solid waste > Landfill > Unclassified | place...
AGAAGTCAATGTGTGTGCCGACAGCGAAAGCCTGTGTGGCGTTCAGCGGGACGGTGATGGTTGTTGCACCACCGGAGCCGACGTTGATCCAGGTCTCGGCGTCAGCGAGCACGAGACCGATCGATGTCGAGCCGTTCGTTGCGACAGTCTGTGGTGCGATAACACCAGCGTCACCGGCACGGGACCACGAGATGAGCGTGTCACTTGCCGTAGCCGTCAGCGCTCCGTTGCTGTCAACATAGGTGACGGTCAGCTTGCGGTAGCCTGCCACCGTGGTGACAGCCGTGAGCGAGTAGACGACCCACTTCGTTGCGTCCGAGATCGAAGAGACCTTGATGGTACCCTTGACAGCGTTCGTGGAGTCATCGAGAGAGTCCAGGAAGTCGGTCAGGTCGGAGCCGCCAGCGTCCAGCAGGTCGATGAAGATCTGGGTGACAGACGAGTACGTGGCGTTGTTGAAACGCATGAGTCCGCTGCCAGGATCGGCGTCTGTGGTGGTCGTGGAGAACGTGTAGACGAACGCCAGACCGCCAGCAGGACCGGCAGCACCTGTAGCGCCTGTGGCACCGGTAGCGCCGACACCGCCAGGTGCGAAGCTGAGTAGGAAGTCACCGACACCGTTGGTCCAGACACCGCTGTGGTCGTTGTACGTGACGACGAGCTTGCGGTAGTCGATCGCCGTGGTGACGCTGGTGAGTGTGAAGTCGGCCCAGACTGTTGGGTCCGAGATGAGCGTGCAACGAATACGACCACCGGTCAGGCTGTCGAGCCACGCCGTGATGTCGGTGCCGCCCGACTCTTGCACGTCAACGTAGATCTCGGTGACTGAGGACACGGTGACGTTGTTGAACTTGATGAAGCCGTCGCCCGGATCGTCATCGTCCACGTCACCGAGGAACGTGAAGGTGAATGAGTCGCCGCCCGGTAGACCATTGTCGCCCGACGTGACACACGGGAGCGCACGCATGACGACCGAGCCGCCACCGAGCAGTGTAGGGATAAGCGGGGTGACGAGCGTGGCACAGGCGTCCGTGTTCTCAGTCAGGGACTGAAGCCACACGTCGCCATTGAATTCGGCAACGTACGGATCGGTTACCGGCTCACCCGAACCAGTGACAACGATGACACCATCAGCGCCACCTGTTACGGAGCAGGCGCAACCACCTGCGGAACATCCTCTACACGACATGTCGCCAGTCTAGCCCAACATCTTGACTAGCCCGAGAGACCAGCCGACCGGTGTCGTTTCTTCCACGTATGTGAGCGTGATGGACCCACCAGCCTGCACGATGTACAGATCCTCGCTGGTTCCACCGGTTGCAGCGTTGGCATTGATGCTCCAGACGACCGATGTGGCACCTGGAATGACGTAGCTGGATCCACCACCACCCTGGCTACCCATACGTCGAGCGCTGAGCAGTTCACGGCCACCACCTCCACCGCCAAACAAACCACCGCCTCCACCGCCGCCGCTGTATTGGAAGGGGGAGAGAACGTACGGCGCACCGTCACCACCGGCCAACGATGCACCTGGACTTGCGCCGAGACCAGCAGCACCACCAGCGGACGATGTTGCTCCGATGCCGGGGTTGAGCAGGGTCGTACCACTGATGTCAACGTTTCGACCGTTCTGGCCTGGTGATGGTTGACCACCGTTACCGGTGACCGTTGGCGACCCGCCCTCAACAGTTCCGTCGATGAAGCCGATGCCACCACCAGCCGCCACGATCGCCAACAGGGTTCCGCCGATGCCGCCTCTCCAGATACGGGTCGAGCCACCACCACCACCTGCGTAGAAGGATCCGGTGATGCCCGACTTTCCTCCAGCGCCACCGTCCGGGTATCCGCCGAGACCTGTGACGAGTGGGTCTGATCCGGTACCACCGATCCGGTCACCGTTGACGCCAGCGTTGGCTGAGTAGCGACCGGCTTCACCGACCTGTAGGGTGAGGGTCTCACCTGGAATGACGGTGATGGTTGCCTGTAGTCGTGTGCCACGACCGGCAGCGACCGGTGGTGTTCCAACAGCCCACGGCGGGCCACCGTTACCGCCGACGATGTCGATGTCGAGACTGGTGATACCTGTCGGAACGACGAACGTCGTGTGTGTTCCTGTTGCTGAGAAGGAAACGGTCGTCATACGTCAGATGTGGTCACGTCCACGAGCGCCGAGACACCGAAACGCACGAGCACCGACACGTCGGTAGGCGGTGTGTCAGATCCGTTCGTGTCCGTGCACTCAACCCAGATGCGCTGGTTCTTGCCCATCGGGATGTTGAGACCCTTCAGTTGCATTGACACACCTGCGGGCAATGTGATGGTCACGCCGATCGTGCCGTCGTTGAAGTAGACCACGAACGTGGTGTCTTCGGTGCCGACGTTGGCGGGAAGGGTAGTGATGACCAACTCACGTGCGACCGTCACCCACGGAACTGCGTGAGGCGGTGATGTGGAACCGGACTCGACCGGACCCGAGTACGAGAAGACAGCGTCAGGTGGGTTGCCGAGGAACACTCGCTCCTTCGTCTTGATGTCTTGCAACCCGACTCGCATGTATTCGTTGTCGGTAGTGACGACGATGTTGCCGAGACGGATGTCGTTACGTCGAACACCGTTGTTCTGGCTTTCCAATCTTTGAATCCTGGTCACCAGTGACCGGACGAAATCAATGAATCCCTGGTCGATCGAACGGTTACTCACCTCGCAAATCCTCGCTGCCTGTTGGGACCAATTCGGGGCTGATGGTCTCGCCTTCTGCGGTGTATGTGACGGTCAGACCGGTGAGAAGGTACGTCGATTCAACCTGGCGACAACTCTGGTTCAAGTCCACTCGGAAGTAGTTGCCAGGGATCAACTGGTCGAACGTGAACGGAGCCTCAGCCGACAGGTCACCGCCCTTGATGTACTCGTACGGTGCCTTGCGCAGTTCTCGGATGTTGTACGCACGCTGAGTCACAGCGTTCGGTGTTGCCGTGGTCTCGGCCTCATCCAGATCGGGAGCCGCTTCGAAATACTGGAGCAGACCGAACTGCTCTCGCTCCTGGTCGTACGGTCGTTCGATCCACATCTGTTCATCGTAGAAACCGTAGTAGCCCGAGTTGCCACCACCGACTGCGACCTCTGTTGCCATCGTCGTTCCCACGATCGGAATGTTCGGGAGCTTGGCCCAGTGCTTGTCAAGGATGCGACCACTGATGGCCGTGCTGTCTCGTAGATCACCGGCCAACATGTTGCGGCGAACGACCGTGTAGTCGATGCCCGACTTCGTCAGGTCACGAAGCTCTGCGCCCACCATCGGGTACACGCCGCCCCAACGGTCTGGCTTTGAGTATGCGATGTACACACGATCCATCGGAATGCCGAGCTTCGTGTTGAAGTACCACGCCATGTTCCACGGATCCTTGAAGTAGGCGTGAGCAATCAACCAGTCGAAGACCTCAGTGATGTCCACCTCTTCGAACTCGACATCATCACCGAAGATTTCTACCCAACGACGGTCGAACCACGTCGAGAGATCCTTTGCGTCAAATCGGACCGACGCTGCCTCTTGATTCAATTCACCGCCTGTGATCGGTCCACACCAGATTTCCTCTCCATCACGGTAGATGGACATCTCGTGCTCCCACGGGTTGAGGGCCGACACACAGTCACAGCAGTCACCTTCCAGACCACGCAACGAGAATGTGACGCTGGCCTCGGAGGTGTCATTGAGCTTGCGACCCCAGGTGACCTCAGTGAGATTCAAGGCACGACAGATGAACACATCGCCGCCTCTACTCTTGAAGTAGACCTCGTACTGCCCACAGCCTAGTGTCGCCATACTGAGATCCTAGATCGTGAATCCGTAAACTCGGACGGCTGATTCTGCGAACACCAGAACTTCCTGGCCGTCAGGAATTCCCTTCGTGTACTGAATGGCGAGCTTCGCACCGACCACACCGGTCTCACCCGGCTCAAGGTACATCGTGTGCAGCGTGCTGTCCGGGTCGGTCGATGATGTGGATGACGTGTCGGCACCTTCGAAGCCGATGTCGTGCGGGATGGCTGAGCAGGTGACGATCTGACGGATCTGTGTTCCGGTCGTTCCGTAGTTGGCGGTCGATGCGCCGACAGCGCTGTGCAGGATGCCGTTCCATCGGCTCATGATGATCAGGTTGATCATGTTGTCCGATCGGCACAGGATGTCTCCAATGACCTCCAGGCCGAGCATGATGCCGATCCGCTTCTCGGTGGTGTTCTTGACGGTGACGTTCTTGTACTTGCCCTCGTTCAGACCACGCAGGTTGAGAGGTGCGACACCGGTCTCGACGGGAACGTTGGTCGAGCCGATCCATCGAATGCCGTACGAAATGTCGTGCCGAGCAGCGCCGTAGTACCAGAAGCTCTTGAAGCATCCACGCAGCCAAAGAGCGCCAGCGTCGTCTTCACGAAACGGCATCTCGTAGTTGGAGGGCGGTTGCTGGGTTGGCGGGCAGCCTTCAGCCGCAGCGTCATCGAGTCTGAAGCCAGCCATTCCTAGATGATGTACCCGTAGACACGGACCGCCGAAGAGGCGTTGTGAACGATCTCGGTACCTGTAGGGGTTCCTGGCGTGCCGCCCCAGTAGCGGAGGAACATCTTCGAAGAGACCACGCCGGATGCGCCCGGAGCGAGCGTGATGGTCGGTGCGCTACCGGCCTCGACGCCTGGGTCGAACGGGTTGGCAGACACGCCAGAGTTCTGACGAATCAGGGCGGTCGAGCCGATGATCTGCGGGTTGCTCTGACTGGTCGATCCCTTGTTCACACCGTTCCAACGAGCCGAGATTGCCCACCCGACGAAGTTGCCGCCGTAGGTGGACATGTCCACGATCGTGTCGAGACTGAGCAGGATGCCGAGCGTGCACTCGGTGTCGTTCGTGACCGTGACATTGCGATACGTGCCTGCGGCCACGCCCGTACCCGAAACAATGTCGGCAGCGGAGCTTGGCATGCAGGTGGCCGAGCCGATGATTACGTCATCACGAATGTCGTGGCGTGCAGCACCGAAGTAGCGGAAACCTCTGAAGCACTGGGTGACCCAGAGCCGACCGGCAGAATCGAACCGGAAAGGGTTCTCGTAGCTGGCCGGTGGTGCCTCTGTTGGGGGACAACCGTCCGAGCCGTCTGTGAGTCGAAATCCTGCCATGAGGGTCAGCCTAGCACTAGATCTCTCGGTGTACCGAGCTAACGGACACCGTTGGATCGCCCACTACGGAGCACTCGGAGACGGAGACGGAAACGCAGAACTGACCACAGCGCAATGTCGGGAATGTCGGCGCACGGCCTTCGGCAGTTGCAATCAATGGGGTGGCGTCGTACGTTCCACCGCCTGGCACGGCAACGGTCATCGACTCAATCGACGTGTCGTAGACCAGCGTGTATCCCGGTGGCAGTTCAGGGATGTAGATCAGGTCGCACGGTTCGGTACGTACGTAGCCAGATGGACGGGTGAGCGGGTTGGCCTCGTACCCGTAGCGGTCTGGGCGGATGGCGATCTCGATGTGTTGGAGAGGTACCGTTCCAGCCTTGATCCTCAGGATCAGGCCGGTCTCACCGACGATCAGATCTTCGGACACCTGACATGCGATTTCCTGCTTGCCGCACAGGATCTCATCCCAGTTGTCGCAGTCAGTTCCTGGAGACGGGTAACCGGCCAGCGCCACATCGGTGCACTCAGCAACGGGGCATTTGAACTTCCACGGCATCTCGGACACGAGCGAGAACTTGACACGACGGAGGTTGCAGGCAGCGTCTTCGACAGGGTTGGTATCCCAGATCGGCCCTTCGACCAGGCCGACGTTCTTGAGCAGCCAGCGACCACGGTTCAGGGACTCGGTCAGGATCGGGTCGGCGTCGTCTTCGATCGGTGGGCAGGACTCACGGAACTCGGCCTCGCAGGTCGTGCAGTTGTCGTCGCAACCTGAGGATGCGAGTGCGTCCATGAGGTAGCGGAACCCGTACTCCATCGATGCCTCATCACAGGCGAACATGAGTACGGTGAAGTCGAGTCGGCGTTCACGGTTGCGGAGAGGTCCGAGCGATCCACCGCCCGAGCTTGAGATCCTGGTGGTGATCGATCGAGATGTGACGGCCGTGCTCTGCACGACATCCGAGATCATGAACCCGAGGAACCGAGCGGACTCGGTGATGTCGGGATCGTACCACGGCACACCGTCCAGAGCAGGTGTCGTGTACGTGACTAGCTGAGGCACGTCATCGGCATCGAACTCGTAGGCCAGTGGCGGGCAGTTGCAGTCCAGATCGATCCGTGCATCGATCTTGCCGTTCACGGCGATGTCGGGGATGTTTGCAACGTACGCAGCGGTTCGCTGGGTGTTGATTTCCAGGTTGCAACCCAGTTGGAAGAACGGCCAATACATCTCGGTCTTAGCCTAGTCCATTGTTGAATGCGTCAAGTTCATCCAAGAGTGACATACTCTGCTTCGTGAACCCTTCGAACGTCATGTCTTCCTCCGGTGGTGGTGCCGTGCTGAACCCGAATGCGTAGCCATTGATTGCCTTGCGGAACTCGTGGCGCAACTCGGTGCTGTTGACGGCATAGGCGTATGTGATGTCGATGAAGTCTCGTTGACCCACCGACTCCAACTTGCGCCCTGTAGTCGTAAGTAGGTGGCCTCTTAGCTCATGCCAGTGGATGAAGGCCCACGCAGCAATCCTGCTTACGACTTCTCCGGGAAAGACGTGTACGCCTCGCCAAGTGCGTTCAGGATGGCACCGAGACCTTCGATGTCGATCTCTTCCAAGAGAGCTTCGATCTTCTCTTCCTGATCCTTCTTCAGACAGAGCCTGATGTAGGTCAGCATGCCTTCGACCTGGTTCGTGGTGCCGACCAAAGCTGCGAGAGCCTTGACAGGTGCCTTCTTCTTGAACTGGAGAACGATGTCACCGATCGTCAGTTCTGGTCCCTTCGCAACGGGATCGATACGGATCTGATCCAGGTTGCGACGGAACTGGTCAGTGGTTACGGACTCTTCAGTCACTGGTGTGTCACTCATTGTATGGCCACCCTAGCACCCGATTTCGGGGTTGTGCACACTACAGGGCGATGCGACCTGATGTCAAGATGTTCAGGATCTGAAGTGCGATATCCTCAGCGTTCGTACCTGGTGTGATGGTGAACGTGTTGCTGATCGACGCTGCCTGATCCTTGCCGATCTTGAGATCCAACTGCTTTGCAGCGTCGAGGATTGCCTGCGTGATGTTGTCACGGGTTCGCTTGTCTTCCTGCTGCTGAGCAAGGCCGGTAGCCGATGCGTCGAGTGCGCTCATGGACGCCGCCAATGCAGCTAGGTCGGCGTCTGTAGCGTTGACCAGCTTGCGAACCTGACGGGTGTCGGTCACGTTGTCGATGCCGAGAGCGTCGAGCATTGCCTGGCTGAGTCCACGGCTCTTCAGGTTCTGGATACCTGCCTGTAGCTCGGCAACGTCAGCGATCTGACGGTTGGCGTTCGATGCGAGACGTGTTGCGCTGACTGCCTGCTCGTACTGGGTGCGCTCCTTGATCGATCCGATCCACGCCTGTGCGGCAGCAACGATGTCTGCGGCTGCTCCAGCGATCGAGTTCGTGAGGCTGGTCGTTGCCGAAGCAACCTGATCTGCCCAACGCTCTGCTGCTCGCTGCGCCTCTTCTGCGGCACGTCGAGCTTCCTCGGCTGCCTTCTTCGCTGCCTCTTCGGCCTCCTTGCGACGCTGCTCACCGTTGCGGCGCTCTTCCTCAGCCTTCAGGTCAGCAGCGATCTGTGGGTCCAGGCTACCTGCGACCATCGCATCCAGTTCAGCCTTCGACTCTGCCAGACCCTTGCGCATGTCTTCCAGCTTCGTTGGGTCCACGTTGAGCATCGTTCGCATCTCGATGATCTTGGCAGTCAGGGTGTCGATCTCGGCAAGCACCGGACCCATGTTCTTCAGAGCAACTTCGATCAGGATCTCACGGTTCTCCAGCGTGTCAGCAACGCCAGCGAGCTTGAGCATCTGGGTGACGACTTCCTCAGTCTGGTATCGGGTTGCGTATGCTGCACGGTCCTGACCGACAGCACGGTTCGCCAGCGCTAGAGCGTATGCGCCCTCAGCGGCGATCGTTGCCTGGATGATGTCGTTCGTGTTGGCGAGCGTCGTTGCGTAGACCTGGCTCTTCAGTGCGAGAGCGTCTCGTTCAGCGGTCAACTGAGCGGTGACGTTCGTCAGTTCCATGCCCGCCTTGATCTGAGCTTCCATCGAAGATGTCAGCGTGTTCTGGTATGAGATCAGTGATCCGAGACGCTCCTGCTCTGGTCCCCAAAGAAGATCAGCCGTAGCCTTTGCCTCCTTCAGCTTTGTGTTCCACAACGTGGTTGCCTCCAGAGCGTTCTTCGTCACATCAGGTAGCGAAGTGAACGTCTTGACGAGAGTGACGACCTCTTCCTTCGTCTTCGTGTAGATGGTGTCCATCGTGACACCCCACTTCTCCAACTGCTTCTGGACGATCTCCAGGTCTTCCAAGTTCTCCGGGACGACCTGACCTGTGACGAGATCCTGTGCACGCTGTTCAGTGGCCGACGTTCCAGAGATCTGGAGGTTCGCAAACGGGTTCGTTGGGAGCGAACTCTGGTCCGGTACGGCGTCGGCAATGAGCGCCATCTTCGCCGCAACAGCGGTGAGATAGTCCACGTATTCCGAGTCCTTGAACAGCGCTTCCTGCTCCAGCTTGTACTGCTTGAGAACGTCACTCGTTGCGCCGATCTTGTCGCCAAGAGCGTTGTACGAGTCCCACAGCGCAGCGTTCTCGGCAGCGGTGCCACCACTGGTGACATCGACCGCTTCCTGCTCTGCACGCAACTCAGACAGTCGCTTCTCGTAGTTGGCGATGACGGCCTCACCCTGGCCTGCAACAGTGAGGAACTCACGGATGGCGTCCGGATCGGACGCATCACCGTACTGAGCCTTGATCTGTTCCTGGATGGCGGTTGCCCAACTTGCAGCAGCGGCCAATGCGTGCTTCTTGATTTCGTCTGCTGCCTTGCGAGACGCCGACATGATCGAGGTGATTGCGCCAATCGCACCACCAGCAGCAGCGCCCCACGGGCCACCGATCATTGCGCCCATTCCGGCGAACTGTGCGATCTGGCCTACGGCGTCACGTCCACCGCCCTGACCATCCTGGATGAGTGTTCCACCGGCTGCCAGGCCGATACCTGCGTAGCCTCCGATGTTGGCGTTAGCAAGCCTGCTGATTCGTCCCTTGTTGAGGACACCACCTTCCAGAATGCCCTGACCAGATGTGAATGGCATGCCACCACGAGACAAACCAGCCTGAGCGTTTGCTAGACCTTGAACAGCGAGCGCTGCACGCTGAGCCGCAGCAGCCTGCTCATCCATGACCCTTGACGTACGACTCAGTGTCACACCAGCGTTGAGTGCGCCCTTCGCCAATTCATGAATGCTGACGACGTACTTCATCAACATCAACGGTGCCTTGACCGTAGTCAAACCAACAATGAATGCTGCGAACACCTTCATCCACGATTCTGGGATGATCTCGATTGCCGATGCAAATGCGTTCAACACTGAGGTGAATGCCTTGAACCCGCCCAAACCAGCACTACCTGACAGGTCAACAATTGATTCCACGAGAGGCTTCAAGCTCTCGTAGATCTTGTTGACGCCTTCGAAGAACTCGTTGATGGATGTCTGTACCTCATCTTCGCTGAGGTAGTTGGAGAACGCCAGGATGCCCTTGAAGATGTCTTCGAAGACCTTGTTCAGGACCGGCTGGTTCTGAAGCATGATCGTGATGGTGTCACCGAGGATGGCACGGGCACCAGCGATGTTGCGGGTAGCCTTTGCCATTGCACCCTCTACGTTGTCGCCCTGCGCTGCGATCGCCTGGAAGACGGTCTCGGCCGAGATCTTGCCCTGCTCCTGGAGCTTCTTGACCTCAGCAGTGGTCTTGCCGAGGAACTCGGACAGGTACTTCGTGATTGGGATCAGCGCCGACTGCAACTGCATTGCGTCCTGACCGGCCAGACGACCAATCGACTGGATCTGGGTCAGGGTGAAGAGCACTCGACCCATGTTCTGGGTGTCACCACCGACCGACGAGATGATGTTACCGACATCTTCCAGCAACGGAACGATCTTCTCAGCGGAGAGACCGACACCGAGAAGTTGCTGCGAGTAGTTGACCAGTTCCTGGGTGACGAACGGGCTGACACGAGCGAACTCCTGAATGTCACCGAGCAGTGTGTTACCTGCGTTCTCGCTCTTCAGGATGGACGAGAAACCAGCCTTTGCCTGAGCAAGCTGGTCGAACAGACCGGCGAACTTCCCGATGACCTGGTTAGCTGCCCCCTTCAGTGCGAAGAAGGCAGCGGTGATACCGGCCACGTTGACAGCCGACTGTACGAGACCGTTGTTGAGACCTGCGACCTGACTATCGAGACCACGCAAAGACTCCTGAGCTTGCTGTGTATTGGCAGCTACCTTGAACTGAGCATCACGCTCAATCTTGTCGATGATGCGCTTGACCCCGGCATTGAATCCGGGGTCAACGGGCTTGACAATAAGCCCTACTTCACCAACGATGTTTCCTTCAGCAGCCATGAGTTAGTGCCAGTCTAGCTGGGTCAGATCGTACCGTATCGACGGCGAGTGATCACTCGACCTGCCGTCAATAGGGTGTGCCGTCCGATGCTTCCTGGGTGCCTAACGACCTTCACGTTGCGCCAACGACCGTCACGGCCACGGAACCTCAGAGACGTGGATCGGCGGGCACGGATCTCGTGGGGACGTGCGCCTCGCTCCATTGCGGCGGCGTACTTCTTCGTGTTGCGGACGATGAACTTGTTCGTCCCTGGGATGACCTTCACCTGGTACCCGGCAGCGAGCTTGCCCGTACGTGGAGCGTCACCGGGATGCTTGCCGAACGTCACTTCAGCCGATCGCTTGGCTTCGGCGGCGATAGCTAGGGCGTGCCTACGGATCTCTCGACCGACATCACCACCCGGCATGTTCAGGATGCGGTTGATCTCGTTAGGATAGGTGCGTCCCATTCTTCGGCCTCAACAGTTGGAAGTACCCGGCCTTGAGAAGCTCTCGGACCTTCGGGGTCAAATCGATCTCTGCCTCTTGGCGGGCCTCAAGACCGAGCATCGTGACTAGGGCACGTACCTTCACTCGGTCCACTAGATCGTGCTGACGGTGATGGTGAACTGCCACCCACCACAAGCACCCTCTGTGTACGAGGTGAGTGTTCCGACCGTGACGGCCTCGTAGTTGTTCAGTTCGGTGACGTTGCCAGAGCGCCACTGTGCAACCCAGCCCATGTAGAGGGCGGTGGCATCGGCGTACATGATCTTCGACTGGTCTTCGATGTCCTGCTCTGGCATCGCTCCATCCTCCAGGTAGTCGAGGTAGCAACGACCGATACGCACGGTCACGTCGAATGCGTAGGCGTTCGTGCAGAGCAGTCGTCCGTTGTTCCTGGTGTCTGGGAAGTCACCGTCCCACGGACGGATGTTGCTGATCCACAGCACGAGGTCTGGGCAGCAGTCTTGCGGTGGCTCTTCGAACCCGACGAACCGACGATCAGGAACGTCCAACCCGTTGCAGTTCAACGCATTGACGAGTGAGTCCAGGATCGAGTTGCCGACATTGAAGAAGTAACCCGTGTTCGATACGGGGGTGATTGACATGAACTGAGCTTAGCCCGTTCCGCAAGCAGCTAGCGCCTTCTCTTGCTCTTCCTGAGCCTCATTGACCAGCTTCGTGTCACGATCGAGGATCACGATCAGACGCTTCACTTCGGCGTCGTCTTCGTTTGCCACGGCTACCAGCGCCTTAGCGATCGTTGTGTCACGTGCACGGTTGGCCTCAATGACGGCCTCGTTGGCGAGGGTTCGGCACAGTTGGATAGCTGACTGTCCGTCAACCTCGTCCTGTAGTCGATCACGCTCCACGGACCCCACAACGAGAGCAACGACGATTGCGGCCGACAGGAACGCAGCAGTGAGCCACGAGAACAGCTTGATGAACAGGTCGAACCGCTTGTCAGCCACGTGTGGCTTGACGACGGCTGCTACCGGTGCGTGGAGGACGATCGGCTCATCGATCATGTGGCAACGACGCCTCTCTCAAGTTCGGTGATCCTGTCCCTGCAATCCTCAAGTGCCTGTAGGGCGATCGAAAGCTGGTGCTGAGCTTCCTGAAGCTGGCGCTGCAACTCAACAGACTTGACCTTCTCGGTAGCGAGGTCAGCCTGGAGTTGATGGACAACGGCTTGCCACTCTTTGATGATCTCGCTGAGTCCAGGAACGGCCTTCTCAAGCTCGATGATGGCGACTGACTTGTCATCAACAACGGCCTTGCGTGCCTGCGTCTTGTAGTTGACGAAGACGGTAGCGAGCGCAGCAAGTCCTGACAATCCTCCGAGTGCGGAGAATAGCAGAACGAGGTCGGTGCCAGCGGCAATGAGGATGCCAAGCGCTGCGAGAACCACTCCATCAGCCCTCAGCGGGCGAGATTAGCTACCCGAAGGAACCGTGATGTAGCCGCACTGAGCGGTCGGAGGACCGACCGAGTCGAGTACAAAGTGCTCCGGGGAGTTCTCGTCCAGAAGTTCGTCGGCTGGCCAGTCGTTGAACGGGCCGTTGCCCCAGTAGACGTTCGGCTCTGCGTAGCCCGAAAGCATGACCATGCCGATTCCGTTCTCGTGGGTGACATCACCGAGGGTGAAGGTTGCACGAGGGTAGACCCAACGCCACCATGCCGCACCAGCGTCTGGGGATGGGCAAGAGCCGGTGCCTGCGCCGGTTGGGATGGCCTTCGTCCACAGTTCCAGCGACACTGGATCCGGGTCGGAAGCGCCAACGCCACGACGGGAGAAACCGATCACGTCTGCGCCTTCGGTGTAGAGGTTGCCGCCAGTGAGAAGCTCCAGAAGCTCCATGTCACGGGTGCAAAGCTCCAACTGGAGGGTCATGCGCTTCAGCTTGTCGAGGGTCTTCACGAGCAGTTCGATCTCACCGCAGCCGTTCTTCTGGACGAACTCGTCGCCAGCTTCGTACTCAGGTGAAGACTGTAGTCGGACGATCGCAGACGAAACAATTGCGTTGTTCGCACCTGCGACAATCTGACATGATGCATCCAAGCGTGCAACACGCAATGCACAAACTCGGGCCGATCCAAGACATACGCTCATGGACCTATCTTACTTTGCGGTGTTCGCCTCCTTTGACGTAGCCTTCGACGGCTTCGGTGCGGCCTTTGGGGTCTCCTTCGCCTCTACAACCGGCACTTCAGGCTCGGTTGTTGGCTCCACGACAGGAAGTGTCGGCTCAACCTCTGGGAGAGTCGGCTCTTCGACCGGCAGCGTCACATCTGGCTCTTCCAGGTCGGACTCGGCGTCGTCTTCGATCACGAAATCCCAGTCTTCTGGGTAGTTGCCACCGAACAATGCCCGGTCAGCTTCTACCAGGACGTTCTTGCCCCAGGCACGGATCTCGGCGTTGCGCTTCTTCTTGATCTCATCGATCTCTGCACGGGTACCAAAGTAACTGTTGCTCATCTTGACAGTCTAGGTCAGGTTCCCACTCTGTGCGGGTAGATCTTGTTCGGCAAGAACAGGAAGCTCGGAGACTGGAGCTTCGACGGGTTGAACACCTGGATCGCCAGGTCCACCTCGTAGATGCCGGTCTTGCCGTCCTTCATGACATCGGTGATCGAGGCCATCTCCATCGAGACACCACGACGTTGCACCGAGGTGACTCGTTCCGGGAGCTTGCACGCCTTGCCGCAGCATGCAGCGATCAGTTCACAGGCCAGCGCACGAGTGGCACGGGTGAGAAGTCGTGGAACGGTGATGCCATGAGAAAGCTCGACTTCGAACACGTAGCCGTTGTCTGCGCTGTCTTCGGTGCTACCGCCGACTGCCCACTGGTTGCCATTGAGGAAGTGCTCCCCATCGTTGCGGGCCAAGTATCGGAAGTCGTTGATGTGGAACATGTCCGTCAGGTCCGTTCCTGTGTACACCGTTCCCTCGTACCGGACCGAAATCAAATCCGTGACAGGCCACAGGCCAAGGTTTACTTGATGAGGCGTGCAGCCACAATGGCAACCGCCGCTGAGGCAAGCTGGACGCACGGTCGCCGTGCAAGTTCCAGCAAACTGCTTGCCGGTCAGGTAGAACATGATCAGAGAGGCATCCTCAATCGCATCGAGGATGCGTGGGTCGTCTTCTGCCATCCCCTCAGCGTTAGGACACGCTGCGAGGATCTCGGCTGCTGTTACGTACGGGAACGTATCGCAGTACAGGTGATCTGTGTACTCGGCCACCAGGCTATCTTAGACGACAGCGTTGAACTCGATGGCGAAGGTTCCGCCAGTGGTGTCCAGTGCGACGGATACGACACGCTGCACGATGACGTTGCGGTCGTTCGTGGAACGTAGGACGGTGGAGGCTTCCTGATCCTCACCGAGACGGACGATCTTGCCACGACGGATCTGCACGATGCCAGGGTGTGCGTACATCCACTCGGTTGCGCCGAGAGCCTGACCAGCAGGGCCAGTTCCTGGGTAACCACGACCTGGAACCACGATGTTGTCCATCGGGGACAGGTAGATGTTGCCGACTCGACGGACGACCTGAGCCTCCAACAGGGCGTGAAGCACCTGTGGGCGCATGTGGATCATGCCACGAGTTGCCGATGCCTCACCGAGCGCCTGCTCCAGAACGGCGAAGGCGTCCTTCGCTGCGTTCGATGTGAGTGCGACGGTCGTGGTGGCCGATGTGTTATCGGTTCCTCCACCGTCTGCGAGGTGTGGCTGACCGGCCAGGATGCTGCTGTCCCAAAGCTGACGCTCCAGCACGGCTGCTTCGGACGCCAACAGCTTGCGCTGCGCACGGTCGAAGAACGCACGGCGGGAAGGCCAGGTAGAGCAGGCGTCGGTGGCGTACAGGCCGAACGTGTCGTAGGTCTCGTTCTCACCGACACCAGTGACCTCACGAGTGGCCTCATCTGGACAGAGCGTCGTGGCGAAGATGCCATGAGCTTCGATGCCCTCATTGACTAGCTGGAATCCTCGCTCCCAACGCTCATCTTCCATCGGGACAATGTCCGCTGCCGTGAGCAGTGAGATCGTTGGCGGCGTTAGCTGTGGGCCTTCGTAGACTTCCATGTGTACAATCCTACCCCGTGTTCTGAGTTACAAATGAGGAAAGGGGGCTGGTTGCCCAGCCCCCAATCCATTCAATTCGGTCGGTCCGATCAGGAACCGATGCTTGCGCAGGTACGGGTTGTACCAGTTCCTGCCGTGAGGCCGTTCGGGCAGACGCTCGACGTGACCTTGAACGACTCCAAGCCGATGAAGGCGAGGCCGAAGAACTCTTCGTAGAAGATCTGGTAGTCGTTCTGGCTGTTGAGCGTGCTGTCACGCACGAGGCCGAGGTCGAGGGATCCGCCATCGAGGAACAGGAAGCTGCCCTCTGGGAAGATGAACCACTCGATGAAGTTCGGCCACGACTGGAGAACACCAGCCGACACTGGGTCGGTGAACGGAACGCCTGCGGCGGTCGTGGTGTCCTGGAAGAACGTCACTGCTGCGCCACGTGCGGAGAACCAGTCAGCGATCTGTGCGTCGGAGACGTTGTAGCGAGCAAGACCGTCGCCGGTTGCCTGCGCTGCGATGTCCGCACGGATGATCTCGGTTGCCCAGAACGGCATCAGGACACGGAGCTTGCGATCGCTCGACAAGCGGTGACGTGCACGGAAGCTCGTGGTGATCAGGGAGACCTGATCGAGCAGCGAGTAGGTCGAGCCGAGAAGCTGCTGAGCGGTCAGAGCGGTCGATGCCGTGCTGATTGCGTTGAGCAGTTCGATCTCGGTGTAGCGAGCGAACTCAGCCAGGCCGAGCTTCAGCCATGCCTCCACCTGCTCCGGGTAGGTGCGAGCACCCATGTTGCCGAAGGTCAGCGAACGGCTGACTGCCTGGATGATGACTTCCTGCTCCGTCTCACACGTGACGTGGAGCGAAGGCTTCGGAGCGGTCGAACCGGCCGGATCCTGGTTGGTGTAGCCAGCCGCATCCTGAGCTTCCGTGGTACGACGAGTCGAACCCTGGAGGTCGGTGATGCGTGGCGGTGGCATGAAGCGGATGCCGCCTCGCTCAGCCTTGAAGACAGCAAGGCTGTCACGGACTGGGCGGTGAGCGTCTCCGTAGACGGTCAGCGGGTAGTACGCCTGGGTTGGGGCGCACAGACCACCGGAAGCGACGAT